>Ga0307479_10000193_pt1 | contig 57242 bp, 51 predicted proteins | sample atmos_gasesECM4C_FD_203743 | JGI IMG/M metagenome (GOLD analysis project Ga0307479, IMG submission 203743) | Hardwood forest soil microbial communities from Morgan-Monroe State Forest, Indiana, United States - atmos_gasesECM4C_515 | ecosystem: Environmental > Terrestrial > Soil > Temperate...
GCAAACTTGGGCGTGAAGATGTGCGTCTCTTCGATGGCAACGAACTGTCTTGCAGTCAAGGTGCTGAACTCAACATTGTTCAGACCGTCGGGAGATGAATACGGCGTCTTGTCATACATGTATGTGCCGAACAAGCTGTCGTTCTGAGAGAACTTGTGGTCGACGCGGGCGGTCAAGAAGTTTTCGTTGACGATCTGTTGGCCGGCGAATGTATATACTCCAAGATCGCCGCTACTCCCTGCCAACAAGCCTTGGTTCGGATGATGATAAAAAGTGAAATACGCTTGGGCGGCTGGATCCACGGTGACCTGACATGCTTGATCCGACGTGGGGGTACCGACGGGGCAGTGAGGATTTTTGTTGGGGTCGTAGATGCTGAAGAGCTTACCCATTTGAGCGGTGTCTGAGGGCACAGTCGCAACCGTTGTGATGCCCTTCGACTGCCGGATGCCCTCGAAGTCAGCAAAGAAGAACGTGTGATTCTTCACGATCGGCCCGCCCAACGTTCCGCCAAACTGATTCCGCTTGAAGGGCGGAATGTTGCCCACGTCGAAATAATTCTTGGCGTCGAGGGCGCTGTTGCGCAGAAACTCGTAAGCGCTGCCGTGAATCTGGTTGGTCCCCGATCGCGTGATCGCGTTCACCACGCCTCCGGAGGTCTTGCCATAATCCGCCTCATAGTTGCTGGTGATGACGGAGAATTCCTCGATCGCGTCGACGCCCAGGCTTCCGCCCAGCACGCTGCCAGGGGCGCCGTTGGCGTAATCGTTGAGACTGACCCCGTCCAGTCGATAATTGTTCTGCTGCGGCCGCGCGCCGGAAATCGTCAACTGCTGTCCGAAGCCGCGATTCCCTCGATCCGTGCCCGCTGAAAAGTCGGGCTGAGTGTGAATCGCGCTTACGCCGGCCTGGAGCTGAGCCAGGTCGGTCCAACTGCGGCCGTTGAGCGGCAGTTCGCGGACCGTGGTTGCGTTCACCACGGAGCTGATGTCGGAAGTGGAAAGCTGTACGGCGGGAACTTCACCCTGCACGATCACTGTCTCGCCTACCGCGCCGACACGCATGGTCTGATCCAGCCCAACGGAGGCTCCCACGGTCAACTCGATGCCCTTGCGCTCCTCAGTGTTAAAACCTTTTGCGGAAAACTTCGCCTCATAGGTTCCCGGAAGCAGGTTCGGGGCAGAATAGAAACCTTCGTCGTTGGTAGTTACGTCACGCGTGACGCCGGTAGCCACGTTGGTAATCGTGATCTGGACATTGTTGATGACTCGGCCACTGCTATCGGTAACCGTTCCCGAGATGGTTCCACCAGCAACCTGGGCGTGAACATTGGCAGCGACTCCGCAGAACAGCAATAAAACCAGCAGACCTACACACAGCATTCTCACAGTCATGGGGAGGCTCCTTGTGTGCGCAAGAGAGCTTAACTCAGTAGCAAGATGTCCGAACACATTAATTTCCATTCATCTGAAATGTGCTCGCTTACTCTTGCGTGACGGGTGACGTTCAGCGAGTTCTCCCGCAGTGAGGAGACAATTAACGCTTCAAGTGTGCAAAGCGAGCCCGATGAAGAGGACGAGGAGGGGACTAAGCGAATGCAATGCGATCACAAGCCGATGGATTGGCGAAAGCGGCTCGACTTGGACGCCTATCTACCCCGTTTCACTAAGGCGATGGAACCGGCCCGATTGCGAGTTTCCCCGGTGGAACGTTTTGATTCAGCCGAAAGAAGTTACTGGGATCATACCGCGTCTTAACCGCGACCATCCGGTCCCATCGTTCCTGATAAGCCTCGGGCACGCGATCCTGCTCATCGCCGCTCATAAAATTTACGTAAACACCGGGTTTCATCGCTGGCCGCAGTTGGTGGAACAGTCCGCGAATCCAGGAAATATTGCCGGCATCAGCGGAAGCTTCAGACCAATTCGCCAACAGATTCATGATGAAAGGAGCACTGCGATCGCCGAACGCGGTCTCCTTCGCGGGCATCCGCGCCGCCGCGCCACCAAGATAGGCGAGTTCAATCTGGGTTTCCGGGGAGGGAATAATGGCAACGGCCTCCACCATACGATCAATCGTGCTGTCATCGAGATAAGTGAAATAGCCCGACTTGGTGTAATAGCGCCGGCCATGCGGAAAAACGGAGTCCGCCATGGTTTGCAGATTCACGAACGACACAATCTTGCTGCTCACCGAATCCGGACTACACATGGAAAGCGCACGGTCCAAGTATGGACGACCGGCTTCAGGGTCACCCGTCCAAACCAAAGAGTTGCTGGCCACTGGCCGTCCGCGAACCCCGACGGGCACCGTCTCTACATGCGGGGCAAGGCGTAGATCAATGTTCCACTTGAGGTCGAGTGGCGCTTCGGCCATGAAGTCCCGCCAGCATTCAAGGAGCAGGCGAATGTCGGACTCGGGAGATAACCCTTCAGCCAGCACCACGGAGGTGAGCGGATGTAGGTTCACTTCGAATTCTGTCACCACCCCGAAGTTACCGCCGCCTCCACGCAAGGCCCAAAATAAATCCGGATTCTCTCTTGCGTTGGCGCGTACGACGGAACCGTCCGCAGTTACGAGAGTAAAGCCCTCGACGTTATCGCAGGAAAATCCGAATCGGCGGGTGAGCCAGCCGGTCCCTCCGCCCAGAATCAATCCGCCAGCGCCGGTATGGGAAACCACGCCAGAGGGAAAGACCAGCCCTGCTTTTTGGGTGGCGGTATCAATCGAGCCCAACAGACAGCCTCCGGCGATCCTGGCCCGGCGCGCCTCCGGCTCGACAGTAACCTGGCGCATTTTCGACAGGTCAATCACCAAGCCGCCGTCGTTTGTGCTGAAACCTGCAAGGCTGTGCCCTCCACAACGGACGGCAGTAAGAATTCCAGTCTCAGCACCGGTTCGGACTGCCTTTTGAACATCACTTACATCTGCGCAGCGCGCAATAAGCCCCGGTGTGCGAGCTACCATGCCATTCCAGATGACACGAGCGTCTTCGTATCCGCTTTCGCCGGGGCGCAGCAAATCGCCTTTGAATCGCCGGTGGAGCGAAGAGTAAACCTCTTCGCTGGCTTCGACCATCTCGGGTTCTCCTGGAGTGTGTTTCTATACAAACATGATTCGCTGCGCTAGAAACGATTGCGCCGCCTTCGCAGGTACAACAGCGAAATCATACCTAAGAAAACAGAAAATGCTGGAACCGACCATTGCAATCCGTCTACGAAGAAGGTTGTAACCGAGATCGCCAGGAGCAACATAATACCGATCACGGTAAAGAACGGGTGCGCCCGCAAACGCATTGGCAAACTCAATAGACGCTCGCTCGTGATGGCCTTGCGAAAACGAAGGTGCGTGCTGAGAATCACCAGCCACACGAAAAGCATTCCGGCGACTGCCGTTCCATAGAGCACGAGGAATGCGTTCTTAGGAGCAAAGATGGCCAGCAGAATGGCTGCGACAATCCCCGCAGTTGAAGCCAGCAGCGCGCGGTGCGGCACGCCGTTGCTGCTTACCTTGCCCATCCATTCGGGGGCATAGCCTCCCCGGCCGAGAGAAAAGAGCATTCGACTTGAAAGGTAAAGGTTCGTATTTACACTCGATAGTGCCGCTGTGAGCACTACGAAGTTCATGATCGCAGCGGCGAAGGGTATGTGCGCCGCAGCAAACGCGGTCACAAACGGGCTGCCAGAAAGCACCGACGAGCCAGTCTGGTTCCAGGGAACCAGCGTCACCATGATCGCAATCGCCAGCACGTAGAACAATATGAGCCGCCAAACAATACTCCGCACCGCGTGCGGGATACTCACTTCCGGATGCTGCGCCTCTCCTGCGGTGACGGCGATAATTTCCACTCCCATGTAACTGGTAACGGTGATGGTGAGCGAAAGCCATACTCCTTTCCATCCCATCGGCAAGAATCCTCCGTGCCGCGTTAAGTTGGACAAGCCAATCGCCCCCCTGGAGCCAACGCCAAGAATCAGAGACAGCCCGACAATGATGAAGGCGACGATGGCAGCGACTTTGGTCATCGCGAACCAATATTCAAATTCGCCGAGGCGATTGACCTGCATGGAATTGAGCGCGACCAGCGCGGCCGAGACCAGGACTACCCAAACCCATTGCGGAACGTTCGGAAACCAAAAAGAAATGTAGATACCCGCGGCCGTGACTTCAGCACCGATCGCAATAATCTGTGCAACTCCGTAGGTGGCTCGAACCGAGAAACCCGTCCAGGGATTGAGATATCTCTCCGCGTACACTCCGAATGCGCCCGCGACGGGATGGACGACGGCCATCTCCGCCAACGCATAGGACATGATCAGAGCGATGCCTGCTCCCAGAAGATAAGAAAGAATGACGGCGGGTCCGGCGAGGCGAATGGTGACGCTGCTTCCCAAGAACAAGCCAACACCGATGGCGCCGCCAATGGCCATCATGGTGAGTTGCCTTTGGCTCAGGCGGCGGTGCAGACCCTCCACTTCTGGGATCGGTGGCTTCTCCCCGGCGAGCGTAGCCCCAACCGCTGAACGTTGTTGATCAGTCATAACTGCCGACACCGGCAGGATCAAGGACCATAAGATCGGCATTCTCTTTGAGGACTTCCGCGACTGCTGTCACATCGTCGATGGTGTTGTATACATGGAACGAAATCCGCAAGCCGTCGTGACGGTTCGACGCCACGATGCCGCTTTCGGAGAGCTTCTGCACCAGCAACGTTGAATCTTTACACTGCAATACCACCAGTGGCCCCGCGCTATCCCCGGGCGTCTTGGCGCGAATGCCGAGATCGCGGGCACAGCTCAACAGAGATTGCGCGAGTCTTTTGACGTGGGCTGCAACATTCTCCATGCCGATCTCTTGCAGCAGTTGGAATCCTGGCACCGCGGCGTATACATTGGGTACGGACGGGGAACCTGACTCGAATCTTCGTGCGCTGGAAGATAGATCGAAAGTCTGGGGATCGTAGGCGAACGGATTTGCCTGGGCAAACCATCCGGTGACTGTAGGAACCAGCGATGGAATGAGTTCTTTCCGCACGTACATGAAAGCAAGACCGGGTGGACCGAGCAGATACTTGAGGGTTCCGGTCAGGAAAAAGTCCAGGTCCGTGGCCTTCACGTCAACCGGGCGGGTTCCGCAGTCCTGGTAATCATCGAGCATTACGAGGGCACCGGAGCGGTGGGCAATTTGCGTAATAGCGCTTACCTCGGAACGAAATCCGTTCTTGAAACAGACGCGAGTGAGCGGCACGATAAGCGTATTGCGGTCGACCATCTTCTCGTAATTCTCCGCCGGAATGCGGTTACCTTCTGCACTCACAAATTCGACCTCGGCGCCTCGCGGGCGCTGAGCCAGCCAGATGTGACCCATGGTGGGAAATTCGAACTCCCCCATGACTACTTTCTTCCGTTCGCGGAAGCTGAGCGCGCTGGCCACGCCATTGACGCCCGCCGAAATGCTGGCGACGATTGCCACCTCATCGGGGCTGGCGTTGATGAAATGTGCAAAGGCAGTCCGCGCCTCTTCATACCGATTCACCCACGTCATCCACGGCGAGCCTTGCTCGTGCCAGCTCGCGATATAGTCCTCCAGACCGGCCTGCACAGCATCCGACAGCGCACCCTGGGAGCAAGTGTTGAGATAGATTTTGTGCTCGAAGATGTTGAAGCGAGAACGAATTGCCTGGATTTGTTGGTCAGTCAGCACGGTTGTTCGTTGAGTGTTGTGGAATCAGTCATGCATCTGAGCCAGCGCGCTTCCGAACCTGCGCACTTCTTCGACGGTATTGTAGTGCACCAACGACGCTCTGACTGCACCACTCTCTTGCGTGAGTCCCAATCGCTTCATCAGCCGCGGCGAATACATGTGGCCATCGCGCACGCCGATATTTTGTTTCGCGAGTTCTTCGGTAACTTTGGCCGGGGACATGTTCGGCAAATTGAAGCAGAGCGTCGGCACTCGTTCACTGATTCGCTTCTTGTCTGCTACGCCGTAGATGACTGCGCCGCAATCCTTCAGCAGTTGTAGCATTTCGAGCGAAAGCGATTCTTCATAGGATCGGATTGCCTTAAATGCATGTTGCAACGCGACCCGCCTCGATTCCGATTTCTCCGGTGCATCGTTCCCACTCAAGCTCCTGCCCAGATTTTCCAGGCAGCGTATTGCAGCATCCATCCCCGCGACATTTTCGTAAATAAAAGTGCCCGCTTCAATTTTTCCGGGCGGCTCGTCGGGGATGAAGTCCTCCCGGAAGGTCGGGAGCCCTTGAAGGAGTTCGCGGCGCCCCCAGAGAAACCCCATATGGGGAGCGAAGACCTTGTATCCCGAACACACCAGGTAATCGCAATCAAAGGCTTGTACATCGATCAGGCCGTGAGGGGCGTACTGCACGGCATCGAGAAACAGTTCTGCCCCGGCCGCGTGCGCCACTCGCGCCGCCGCCGCGACATCCACAATCGAGCCGATAGCATTCGAAGCCAGGGTACACGCCACCAGGCGCGTTGTCGAAGACACCAGAGGGATGAGATCCTCAGCGTGCAGATTGCCGTCGTCCCTCATCTTCCACCAGGCAAATTTCGCACCGTTCCGCTCCAACGCCAGCCATGTGGCTACGTTAGCTTCGTGGTCTATGTCGGTTACGACAATCTCATTCCGCTTCGCGAGTGTTTGTCCGATCGCCAGACTCACCAAACGGATGAAGGAAGTGGCGTTCATGCCGAACGCGATCTCACTCGCATCGCGTGCGTTCACCAAATCAGCGACACTCTGTCGCGCGCGTAAAATTGTCGCGTCCACTTCACGGCTTTTAGGGTAGCGTCCGCCGCGCTGCACATTGCACTCGAGCAGATGATCAGTCACCGCGTCCAGCACGATCTGTGGGGCCTGCGCACCCGCCGCATTGTCGAGAAAGATGAATCCCGGAGGACGCTTCAGTGCGGGGAAAGCGGCGCGAACGGCTTCAATGGGAAAGTTTGCGTTCGGGCCGGACAGAACTTCGGGGTTGAGAACGTTTTGGGATTTGGACTGCAAGCCTTTGCTCCCGGTACATTTGAAGAGCCAGCACTCAGGTCTTGCAAAATGAGCAGCGCCAAACCTATACTCCGCTGCGGCCCTCGTCAAGAGCGCATTTTCTGCCGTCGCAGGCTAGAATGTGTCACCTGGTCGGGCGCTATGCGCTCCTGACACCAGCGTGCCGTGCGGCAGATATCAAGCCCAAGAACAGACTATGCCCGTATCCGTGACCAACTCCAAGCTGATCTACGAAGCTTTAAAGGAATGCGACATCCATCTGCTCTCAGCGCTGCCCGAAACCTGGTTAGTGCATCTGATCCGGATGGCGGACGATGACCCTGAGATGATTTTGGTGCGACTGGCAAAGGAGGAGGAAGGGGTCGGCGTCTCGGCCGGAGCACACTTTGCGGGGGTTAAGTCGGCCATGCTGATGCAGAACCACGGCTTCCTGGCATCCATCAATGGGATTGTCTCTTTCGCACATCTATACAAGACTCCTCTCTTGATGCTGATAAGCTACCGCGGTTCCTTCGGGGAGCGCGACCCGTGGCAAACCCAGGGCGGCAACGCGACCGAACCAGTCTTGCGTGCGCTAGGCATCCCGTACTCGTTCCTTGATTCGGTGGAAGCGGCCAGGAAGCGTATCCAGCAGGCACAGACGCTCGCCGAAAGCAGCCTGCAGCCGGTTGCGCTTCTTTTGACGCGCGACCTCATGTGGGAGGAGTGATGCTGCGTCTCGATTGCCTTCGATCCATTTATTCGGAACTCGAAAACTCTCTGGTCGTCACGATCATGGGAGCAGTCGCGGCCGAGCTGCACTCGTTGGGTCATCGCCCCAATTTCTTTTACCTGCAACATGCCATGGGATTGGCCTCTTCGACGGGGCTGGGTCTCGCGCTGTGCCTGCCGGAACAAAGAGTGATCGTCATCGATGGCGACGGTTCGCTTTTGATGAACCTTGGCAGTCTTAGCACAATGGCGCGGTATCGTCCCAGGAGACTGGTTCACGTCGTTTTCGACAACGAGAGTTTGCTATCGGTCGGCGGCTTCCCAACCGCCACCAGCACAGGTACGGACCTGGAAGGGATCGCCCGCGCCGCCGGCATTCCGCGCGTGGCGACAGTACGCAATGTGGAAAATTTCAAAGCTGCCGTGACCGGCGCCGTGCATGGCAACGAACTGACAACCATTATTGCCAAGGTCGAAGCCACCGGCCCCGCCGGATACGTTACCGACTTGGCGTTGCTGGAGAATCGGTTTCAATTCCGCCGGCATATTCAGTCGCTCAAGAAGGGCTAAGGATTTTGAGGTGCGCCAATGTCTCTCGTACTGGCTAAGCTGCTCGAAGAACTAACCGATGGACGGTTGCGGATCGTCGATCTGACCCAGCCCTTGAGTCCGCAGACCCCTTTGCTGCCACTGCCGCCGCAGTTTAACAACACACCGGCGTTCAGAATGTGGGAGTTGTCGCGGTACGATGAGCGCGGTCCTGCCTGGTACTGGAATGCGTTCGAGACTGGCGAGCACACCGGCACCCATTTTGATGCGCCAGTCCACTGGATCTCTGGGAAAGACCTTCCCGACAGCACCGTGGACCGCATTCCGCCGAAGAAATTTGCCGGCCCCGCCTGCGTAATCGACATCAGTGCGGAGGCGGCAAGCAACCCAAACTATCTTTTGACCCCAGCGCGCATTCGACAGTGGGAAGAACAATACGGCCGTATCCCGGCGGGCGCATGGGTTCTCTTGCGCACCGACTGGTCGAAGCGGAAGGATCCCAAGGACTACATCAACCTAAAGGAAAATGGACCCCACACACCCGGATTGGCCAAGGAAAGTTCCGCCTTCCTCGCCCAGGAACGAGATGTGTTAGGCCTCGGCGTGGAGACGGTTGGGACTGATGCCGGTCAGGCCGCCACCTTTGACCCGCCTTTTCCAAACCACTACCTCATGCATGGTAGCGGTAAGTTTGGGCTCGCCGGTCTCTGCAACCTTGATCAGCTTCCGCCGACAGGAGCCATCGTCGTCGCCGCGCCACTGAAAATCGTCGGCGGCTCCGGCAGTCCTCTGCGGGTCATTGCCATCACACCCTGAAGCACGGTGAGCCGGCACTTACTGCCGAGGAAGCCGGGAGCATTGCCGGCAACTTGCAGCAAATCGTTCATCTATCTTCTCTGAAACTAGAGTGTTGGGAGGGAGTCCAGCCCGAAAGTGCGTTACAACATCTTGAGGCTCACGGACAATGGCAACCTCTCTTGATGTGATTGCGGAAGCTCCGTCGAGTAGGAACTCTACTAAGAGCTTGACGCAGGGGCTGAGTTGCCTGCCATGTGTTGTCGTGCTCATCTAGGTTGCTCCCTAAATTCTGTTGATCGAAGTTTTGCGGAGCCGCTGGTCGGCACAATTCACTCGTTCACCGTAGAAAGTTGTCACCGACCATTGGTTTGGCACTCTTGGAAAGAGGCGCAACCGGCGTTCCTGGACGCTTGGTCTACGCGACGCGAGCCTTCCCGTGATATGCGGGCGCAAAGACGTCCTGCACAAATTTTTCAAACGAAGTCGGTGTAGTGTTCTCCCGCGAACGCGGCTCCTGCGCAGCCAGGACACCTGCGTTGATCGCCTTGAACATCTCGATGTATACCGCGGCTTTCCTCGGCGGCATGCCCAATTGCTCTAACACCTGCTGCACCTGGTCGTCGGGAAACTGTACGTAACGCAGATCCGGTTTGCCAATGCCGCGCGCAATGATCGCGGTGGCTTCCGCCATCGACAGGTCGCGCTCGCCAAGCAGCTCGCGAGTCTGTTTGCCGGAAAAATCCAGGTCCAGAAGGCGCTGCGCGGCGTAGTCGCCGACATCGCGCGTCACGGTCATGGGCAACTTCAGGTCGGGTAGCAGTGCATGTCCAAAGATTCCCATCTCCTGAATCATGCTGATCGCCGCCAGATTGTTCTCCATGAAATACGCGGCGCGCAGGTGCAGAACATTCAAAGCGCCGATAGCGTTGAGTTTTTGCTCCGAGGAATGCAGTCCCGTTACTGGCCCGGTGCCTTCCGGGACATGAGCGCCGTAGCTGCTCAAGTACACCGCGTAACGTAGGCCGGATTCCGTTACGGCTTGCGCGATCGCATCGCTCTCTCGCTCTTGGTCTTCCCGGGAAGTAATCGGCGGCAACAGCAAGTATGCTGCACGCGCGCCGCTGAAGGCTTTGGTGAGCGCAGCCGCGTCGCTCATGTCGCCCGTGAACGCTTCCGCGCCTTGGCGTACAAATCGCTGCAGTCTCCCCGCGTCGCGCCCGACGACGCGCACCTTCTTGCCCTTCGATAGCAAGGAGTCGGCGATGATCGAGCCAGTGTTCCCGCTCGCCCCCAAGATCACATACATGGCGTTCAACGCAACCTGTGAAATCATGGCTGGTGCCTCCTTGATCGGTTAAAAGGGTGACGAGCGCCCTCTTTCGGCTGTCACTTGGGGAATGTGTCGCCAAACATGGGAAGGCCGCTGACAGATTCGGCCTTGGTCGCCTCGTCCTGCAGAACGTCCCAATGCTCTTTAAGAACACCGTCTTCGAACCGGACAACGTCGGCTGCGATCCACGCGGCGGGCCTTCCCATCCCCGTGAAGCGGCCATGCGCTATGACGTAGTCACCTTCTGCAACGATGAACTGGTTCTCATAGTGCAGCGTTTCCGGCACTGAGCGGACGAGATTGAACAGCCCTTCACGCCCTGGTGGTATGTGTGCGCTATGCTGAATGTAGTTCGGTGACCAGAAGCGCTCGGCCGCCGCGTAGTCACGCTTGTTGAACAGTGTGTCGAAGGCTTCTAGAACGAAAGCTTTATTTTTGGATTCGACCGTCTCACTCGCCATTTTTGTTTTTGCCATCTGCCGATCCTCCTCATTTCATCCGAGCGATTAACTGACGCCAGGAAAGGCGTCAGATCCTTAAAGCTTCGAGCCGCCATCGACGGGGATGCTGGCTCCCGTGATCCAGCGGGCTGCGTCTGACGCCAGGAAAGCGACGACGTCCGCGACATCTTCCGGGTTGCCGATCCGTTTCAATGCCTGCATCCCGAGCGCGGCGTCCCGGCCTGCCTCAGTCTTTGTGAAGTTCGACATGTCGGTATCGATCACGCCTGGCGCGACAGCATTCACGCGAATGCCTTGCGGCCCAAGAATGGCAGCCCAGTTCTTGACCAAAGTCTCGAGTGCTCCTTTGGTCGAGGCGTAGGCAAGGAGCGAAGGGTTGTCCAAACCGGGCTTCCCAACTACGGCGTGCGCCCCGAGGGAAGAGATCACGATGATGTTCGAACCGTCACCTAGAATGGGCAGCAGTTGCTGCAGCAGGAAGAAGGGACCGCGCACGTTTGTCGCAAAGAGGTTGTCAAAATCCTCCACCGTATAATCCGCGAGGCGTGCCGCCTTGCTGATTCCGGCGTTGAGCACGAGCACGTCCAATCGCTCGCCGACGATCGTACGAACTTCCTTCGCCAGCAGCGTTGCCCCTTCCGGAGATCCCAAGTCGGCCCTGATTGCGTTCGCGCGTCCGCCTTTTGAAAGGATGCCTGCCACGAGAGATTCCGCATCCTGCGCGGAACGACCAAAGTGCACAAGGACATGCGCACCGGCGTTAGCAAGGGCGGCTGCAGTGGCCCGCCCAATTCCGCGTGATGCGCCTGTCACCAGGGCGGTTTTGCCTTGAAGTGTAGTCATTTTCTATCACCCTCATGTGCTCAGGATTTGCTCAGATCCGTTTATCAACGTGACGCGATAGGTCGCCCCTTCGAGTGGTCCCGCCCGTGCGTATTGGTCAGGCGTTGGTGCCTCCGTCCACAGTCAGGTTCGCCCCGGTGATATATGACGCGTCCGGACCAGCCACGAACGCTACTAGCGCAGCTACCTCGTCAACCGACCCATAGCGATCCAGAGCGGTGTTCGCCTTCTGTGGCACAGCCCATTCGCCCGCGGCAGGATTCAAGTCCGTATCGATCGGACCCGGCTGGATGTTATTGACCGTGATGCCCCGGTTTCCGACCTCCCTGGACAAGCTCTGAGCGAACATTTTCACGGCTCCCTTGGTGGCCGAGTAGGCCGCGAGACCGGGCGTCATGTTACGTTCGCCCACACAGGAACCGATCATGATAATGCGGCCGCCGTTCTTTAATTGCTTCAGCGCGGCCTGAGTCGCGATGAACGTGCCGCGAATGTTGAGATCAATCAGGCGGTCCAATTCCTCCAGCGTCGCCTCCTCAAACTTCTTTGGAATCGCCGTTCCGGCATTGTTCACAAGCACATCGAGTCCACCGAACGTCGCGACGGTCTTTTCGACCGCGGCTGCTACGGCGCCGGCATTCGTAGCGTCAGCCTGAATCGCGATCGCTTTTTGGCCACCGCGTTCAATCTCCTTGACTACCGACTTGGCGGCGTCGGCACCTTTCGTGTAGGTGATGGCCACGTTTGCTCCGTCAGCCGCCAGACGCTTGGCAATTGCAGCACCAATGCCCCGCGAGCCGCCCGTTACGATTGCAATCTTCCCTTCGAGCTTTCTTGACATTCTCTTCTCCCATTTTTCCTTAATCTCGTTCTTGGCCGATCCAGTCGCGTATGTAGGGCGAGCAGTTCATAATCGTGACACCCGCTGTTTCACAACTCCCGAGAAATCGAACAGCGTCAACATCGACCAGGTTCAATTCCTCCAAGTCCAGCACGATCTTCGATCCGCTCTCCCGAATCTGCTTCTCCAACTCGGGCAAGTGCTCCGCGTGCATTCGACCTATCAGTCGAAGAGTCGTGCCGTACTCGTCAGAGTACTGCTCAATTTTCAAGGTCATGTTCGACCTGTCGAACCAATTACGCCTAACAGATCGCAATCCCGGCGCCACTCGTAATCAATTGAGTCGTTGGTGTTTAGCTTTTAAACTCAGGCTGTAGTTTCAGCTTTAGCCGAAACTTCAGCGTGAAGCCATCCGGCTGATCTTGGCTTTGAATCTTGATTTAGAATCGTTGATATTGGTTCTGACACTCCGGCAGCCTGAGTGAACATGAGTGAGTTGTCCCAAGATTCGCAAAGCCCCGAACTAAGCGATGCTCTCGAAAAGCTCGGCCAGGAGGCTGCGCGGCTCCAGAGCCTCATCGACACGGTTCCGTCTTTCTTGTGGACGAGCTTCCCTGATGGATCCAAGGAATTTCTAAACCGACGTTGGTACGAGTACACCGGCCTGACCCTGGAACAAGGGAAAGGTTGGGGTTGGAAGGTGGTCGTTCACCCCGATGACTTGGATCGACTCGTTCGTGAATGGCTTGCCTTGCTCAATGACGCCAAACCGGGCGAACTGGAAACCCGCATCCGGCGATATGACGGAGAATACCGATGGTTCCTTATCCGTGTCCTTCCAGAATTCGACGCTGAAGGCAACGTCGTCAGGTGGTTGGGGAGCGATACCGACATCGAAGATCGAAAAAGAGCGGAGACGAAACTCCTGGAAGACGAGCGTGAGTTTCGCCGGATTACCGATGCTATACCGCAAACCATTGTCGTCCTGGATCCGAATGGCGATCCGCTCTACGCGAATCAGGCAGTGCTGGAATATACCGGCCTGACCATGCAAGAAGTGCTCAGTTCTGAGTTTCGTGCCCGAATGTTTCATCCGGAAGACGTAGAGAAGGTGCGGGAGGAGCGCCAGGCGGCCTATGCCCGCGGCCTGCCGTTTGAAATCGAACAACGAACGCGTCGGAAGGACGGCCAGTATCGCTGGTTCCTTATTCGTCTCAACCCGTTCCGCGACGAACAGGGACGCCTGGTGCGCTGGTACGCGACGGGAACCGACATCGATGATCGCAAACGCGCCGAAGACAGGACACGAAACGAAAACGTCGCGTTGCGCGAAGACATCGTGCGCTCATCCATGTTCGAAGAAATCGTCGGTTCCTCCGAGCCATTACGTCGTGTGCTGGTTCAAGTTTCCAAGGTGGCTCCTACGGATTCCACAGTCTTGGTCTTAGGTGAGACTGGAACTGGAAAGGAACTGATTGCTCGCGCAATTCATAACCGGTCCAGGCGTTCAAACCGTGCTTTCAGTCGAGTGAACTGCGCAGCAATTCCACCCTCCCTCATCGCTTCCGAACTGTTCGGCCACGAGAAAGGATCCTTCACAGGGGCCACTCAGCGCCGGCTGGGCCGTTTCGAATCGGCCGACGGTGGAACGATATTCCTCGATGAAGTAGGCGACCTTCCGCCAGAGACGCAGGTGGCATTGCTGCGAGTTCTTCAGGAGCGTGAATTCGAACGAGTGGGCGGCACTCAGTCGGTTTCGGTTGACGTACGGGTGATAGCGGCCACGAATCGAGACTTGACTTCAGAAGTGGCCGAGGGCAGGTTTCGTCAGGATTTGTTTTACCGCCTCAACGTTTTTCCGATTCGATTGCCGGCATTGCGCGAGCGCATTAGTGATATTTCCTTGTTGGTCGGATACTTGATCGACCGCTACGCCAAGAAATTGGGCAAGAAGATTCGAAGCGTAGACAAGAAGACCATCGAACTCTTCCAGGTATACGATTGGCCGGGCAACATCCGCGAGTTGCAAAATGTCGTCGAGCGGGCTGTGATTCTATCTGAAGGGGAGACTTTCTTTGTAGATGGGACTTGGCTCACCCACATGACTCCCAAACTGGCTGCGACGACTGCTCCGCTGGTTGCTGACCTTGTCGAGCACGAAAGAGAGATCCTCGAAGCCGCTCTCCGGGAATCCGAAGGCGTGGTTGGGGGTCCGACCGGCGCCGCCGTTAAGCTGGGTATTCCCCGCCAGACACTCGAATCTAAAATAAGGAAGCTGGGCATAAACCGGAACCGCTTCAAGGCTTCTTAATCTTCCCAAACAGGCAAACTGGAAGTTTACTCCAGGAGAGAAGTCGGCTAATGAGATGGTCCCCGACCTTATCATCCTGAGGGTGGGATGATAAGGCTGGCAGCATACACAGGAGGATCATCACACGCATATCGCTTCTATCAGCGTCGATCTCAGCAAGACAACCTTTCACCTGGTTGCACTCGGAGAGCAAGGCAAGGACGCTCCTCCCTGGGAAGGGACCGCCTGCTGCAGCTGCTACTTCAACGGTGGAGACCGTCGATACAATCTGCGGCCCGTTCTCTCGACCCCCGGCGTCAAACCTTGGATTCTGATCCTGCATGAGTTGCCTGGCTGGGTCCAGACAGATGATCCGCAAAAACCGGCCAGAAGTTACTTTGGAGTATATACCGCTAGTTGCGGAACGTCATCGCAAAACCACCAATTCTAACGTCCTCCCCTCTCAGGCGTGCGATTTGCCTGCGGGCTTACTCGCGGATGAGGGGCCGATTCGAAGACGATCCGACACGTCGCCGTTACCACCCCAAAAGGCGGAAGTCGTGGCACAAAAGCAGAGGGCCGTCACCCCGGCTATTTCACGAAGGTCAGTCCGTGGGGTACGGCCCATCGGAAAACGTAGGCGTAGAGCAGCACGATAACTCCGACGATGGAGCAGAGGGCCACCGAGTGCCATGCCACAAAGCGGAAAATGATTCCCTCGTTGCCAACCTGCTCGGTGGCGGCCGTCGCAATCGTGATCGATTGCGCGTCCACCATCTTCCCCATCACGCCTCCGGCGCTGTTGGCGGCGCACATGAGCACCGGATCAATGCCGAGTTGTTGAGAAGTAATTCTTTGCAGGCTGCCGAAGAGCGCATTGGCCGATGTGTCACTTCCGGTAAGCGCAACGCCCAGCCATCCAAGGAATGTTCCAAAAAATGGATACAACCATCCCGTGCGAGTGAATGCCAGGCCCAGCACGGCATCCAGGCCGGAATAGCGCGTTACATAGCCAAGCCCCAACATGAACGAGATCGCCACCATAGCAAGACGCATTCGTACCAGAGTTCTCCAGAAAATCCTCATCAACTGCACCGGCCCCTGGCCAAGCAGTAATCCGGAGACTATCGCCGCGAAGAAACATCCCGTGCCGGTAGCGGAGAGCCAGTTAAAGTCGTAGCGCGCCGCCTCCGGAGTCGGTTTCGTAACCACGGGCGCCGCGCGGAAGACTGCGTTATGGAGGTAAGGCACATTCCATCCCGGAGGCCCGGGGCGAATTTTGCCGTCGGGGAGCATGACTCGGAAAGATGGCGTCGTCGCCTGATTCATTGCAAGTTTTATTTTTGGCAGTCCCCAAAGCAGTACAAACAGTGACAGGATGGCGAACGGCATCCAGGCCTTTAACACTTGTCCGGCGCTGTAAGTGCGTACCTTGACCAGGCCATCGAACTTTTCCGCGGCCCATTCGCCGCCAACATCGTCAGTAATCTTCCCGGTCGGAGCGTGAGCGGCGCTCGGCTTGTCGTCATAATCGAAGCGCCAAATTTTCTTGGGCTTCCAGAATCTGAGAAAAATCAGTACGGCGACAATCGAGACCACGCCACCCATAATGTCAACCAGATTGCTATCAACGTAATTTGACCAAACGAATTGCGTGAGCGCGAACGAAGAACCGACCACCAGAATCGCGGGAAATACTTCGAAGGTCTCCTTCCAACTCACCATCGTTTTTACCAGCCAGAAGGGAACGATCAGCGCGGTGAAAGGAAGAATGCGGCCGATCATGGCATTGAGATCGGATTCCGGAAGAGCGGTTACCGCCGCCAACGTATGAACCGGCGTTCCAATGGCGCCCCAGGCCACGGGTGCGGTATTCGCGATCAGATTCAACGCAGCAGCATGGAAGGGTTTGAAGCCCAAACCGATCATGAACGCTCCTGCGATCGCGACCGGCGCGCCAAAACCCGCCGCGCCTTCAATGAAAGCGCCAAAACAAAACGCAACCAGCAGCACTTGCAGCCGCCGATCGGCAGTGATTCCGGCCACCGATTCTTTCATGATTTCAAACTGGCCGGTCTCGACCGAAATATCGTAGAGGTATACCGCGGCCAGAACGATCCATGCGATCTTCAGGACGCCAAAGGCAACGCCATATCCAAAGCTAAGGGCGGCCAGCGCCGGAGGCATCTTGAAGAAGACGATGGCAACCGCGACTGCGGTCGACGCACCCGCGATGGCGCACCAGTGCGGCTTTACTCTGAGGCCGGCCAGCAGCCCGAACAGGACCATGATAGGAAGAGCCGCAACCAGCGTGGAAAGCCACCAATGACCGAGTGGATCGTAAACCTGCGTCCATTGCATGACAGACTCCCTGTGAACGAATGTCGTTACTGAACCGAGATCGAACAGGTTAATGCATGCACTTAGATTTCTTCGTAATTGCTTAACAAACCTAGTTTGATTCCCAACTCTTCGGAACGTTGACGTAAGAACGGTCCAAGGCAGTCACTGACGGGCATCCGAGTAGCCTGAGCGTTCGTTCAAGATCGGTGCGCAGAATCTCGATGGCACGGCTAACACCGGCTTCACCGGCGGCGGCCAAGCCGTAGGCGTAGGCGCGTCCACAGAGAACGGCGCGGGCTCCCAGGCAAAGGGCTTTCGCGATATCCGTGCCGCGACGGATTCCTCCATCCATCAGCACTTCGATGCGGCCCTGCACGGCTTCCACAACTTCGGGCAGCGCTCGCAACGAAGCTGGAACTCCATCCAATTGCCGGCCGCCATGATTGGAAACCGAAATCGCCGCGGCACCCTCGTCGATGGATCGCCGTGCATCGTCGCCGGTGAGCACGCCCTTCACGACAATCGGTCCCTTCCACACATCTCTGATCCAGCGGAAATCCGCCCATGTCACCGCGGACTCCGCCAGCGCCGCGTTGATATCGACGAGCGGCATCGGGCCTTTGCCCGGAACGTTCACGTTCGGAAGGCCAGGCAACCCTCCATCCAGCAGATAGCTGATGAGCCAGGAGGGGCGGGAAAGCATCTGCGGCAGATACGGAAGTTTTTCGAAGGGACCACCGCTGATCAGTTCCTTCATGCCATTGCGGTAATCGCGCTCCCGGATTCCCGCTACCGGAGTGTCGATAGTGACGACAAGCGCGGAAAATCCAGCGACGCGCGCGCGCTCAATAGCGGCCTCGGCCGCTCCGCGGCCTCCCATTAGATAGAGTTGATAGAAGACCGGGCCGGACGAACCGCGCTTTACGTCTTCCAACTTATGTCCGGAAATTGTTGACAGAATGTAGGCGATACCGGCATTGCCGGCGGCTCGCGCAGCCGCCACTTCACCTCCCGGATGCATGAGGCGGCTATACCCCACCGGCGCGAGCAAGATGGGAAGAGCGAGGTCGAAGCCGAGGACGCGCGTACACAAGCCGCAATCCGCCAACGCAACCGCGTGACGCGGCCGGAAGGTGACGTCATTAAATATTCTGCAATTCTCCCGGAGTGTAACCTCGCCTTCGGCGCCGCCATCGAGGTAGTCGAACACAGCCTTCGGCAGCCGTTGGCGGGCGATGGGACGGAAGTCCTCGATGCACACAACCCGGGGCGACGCCACTGTACGCGACAATCGGTTCATGTCCAGTTCCGATACAGAAAACGCCGAAACAGGCCGCTATCCTAACACCGGCAGAAACGTTATAGGAATGGAAATTTTCGACACGTCCGAAGAACCGGCTGGCGATAACTCTGGACCCGCGCCTGCCACGCCTGCTGCAAAAATGCGAAATTTTCAAGGTTGATTTCTTCTAAACCGGGTGCATCTTAAAGTAGTGACATTGGCTAGCATTCGCCGGGCTCTCGCCAGAACCTATCGTGACATGCTCAAGGGCCAGACCCTGCAAGCCGCCGCCGCGCTCTCTTACTATTCCATTTTGTCGGTTTTTCCGGCGCTGATTCTTTTGTCTGCGGTGATGGCGTACATTCCCTTGCCCGACCTCTTCGAAGATGTGCTCGTGGCCATGGGACGCGTAGTGCCGCCGGGAACCATGCCGATGGTCAACGCCGTATTGACAGAGATACTCGGCAAGAATTCCCGCGCCTGGCTTTCTCTGGGGACGTTGGGCACACTTTGGGTGGTGTCCTCCGCTTTCGACGAAATGATTGCTGCGCTGGACGCAGCCTACGATGTAAACGATGAACGCGCGTCCTGGAAGACGCGGCTGCTGGCGCTGGGTTTGGCGGCCATCACCGGAGTTTCGCTGATGTGTATGATCGCGACCCTGATCGTTGGGCCGAGAGCCTGCGCATGGCTTGCCGGTAAGTTGCCTCTGTTTGCCTTATTTGTTTCATCATGGCCTTATCTCCATTGGATCGTCGCCATAGGTTTCACGGTCTTCGCGGTCCAGATGATTTACTTGCTCGCTCCTAACCTGAAGCAAAGTTTTTCCGCAACTTTGCCGGGAGCGCTTTTCGCTGTCGCTTGCTGGATGGGGCTCTCCCACCTACTCGGTATTTATTTCAAATATTTCGGTAACTACAACCGGATTTACGGGACCCTGGGTGCTGTGATGGCGCTGATGACGTGGCTTTACTGGGTCTATTTCATTTTGCTGGCTGGCGGTGAACTGAACGCGGAGCTAGCGAAAGAAAGGCAAGCTTCGCATTTGCCCGCCAGTGGCGGTCCTCCGAAAAGGCGGAGCACCGATCTCGCGGCATGAGGTCATCTCAACATCAAAACTTTGTATGGTATTTGCCGTCTACCGATACTCCTCCCACCTGGTCGCGAGTCAGACTCACTGACCACCGCTTATTGATCTGATAGTCTCCCTGCACAACTTCACTGCCCGGCTGCGACAAATCGGTAGAGAAAGTAAAAAGAAAATTCTTGGTCACGCGTTGCTGAATTGCAACCCGGGCCGATGGGTTCTGATTGTTCCCTCCGAGAAGAGGGTCAATCTGCAGGCTGGAAATGCCCGCGAGGTGCTGAAGGCCGCCGGTGACCTGACTCGCGACTTGGGAGGCAATCATGGAATCGGTACTCTGGCCTGCGGCGTTGGCTTCCGAGGTAGTTTTGCCCTTGGCTATCAGATTGATTACGTCGGCGGTGGCGAGTGGCGGATCGGAAGTATACGACGTGGTGAGCTTATCGAACGGGCCCCGCATGGTGAGCGTCAAGTTGTACTGCTCGATGGTGGTTGTTGCTGTGACATTGAGTACCGGTTCGGTTTCGTTGGGATTGTCGAAGCTGACAATCCCACGCTGAAGCTGATACCTCACATTGCGGTAAAAGAGTTCTCCAGAAGTAAGATCAGTCCTTCCGATGATGACGGGATTGGCGGCCGTCCCAACCACTTGCAGGTTCACTTGACCTTCAACACTGATCTGAGAACTGGTGGCGCTGAGATTGTTTTTGGATTGAAGCCCCACGGCCAGCCGGATGCTATCGGCGAAGCCGGGCTGTGAGGGTATGGTGCTGCCGCCGAACTGATCGCTGAATTTCGCCAGATCAAAATCCGGAGTAAAGGAAAGAGTATCGATCAATACGCGGCCATTCAAAGTAGACGCATCTTTGGTCCCGCTCAAAACCAGATTGCTGTCCAGCAGCGCCCGCAATCCATCGGGATAGCGCAAGCGAACCGATTTGCTTTGCAGCGATACATTGAACTGCGTTTCGGGACGGTAAGAAATCGATCCTCCCAAAGAAACTTGTCCTCCGCCGACCTCGGCTGCGAGGCCGGATAACTGCAAACTGTTATTAGCCACGTCGACAGTTCCGTTTAGTTTCTGAATGCTAAGGGGGGCGCCTGGCGTGGATAGGGCCACATCCTGAATGCGGACTTGTCCCTGCACTGCAGGATTGTTCGCGCTCCCTGACGCATGAACGTCCAGCGAAACGATGCCGGAGCTTTGCAAATCGGGATTTACGATCTTAAGGATGCGAACGTCGATAGATCCCTTTGCGATTAAGCTTGGCGACGCCGTTCCACCCAGCGGGAAAGCGCCCTGTACTCGAAGAGAGGTGCCAGTGCCGCGAAGCTCCGATGGTTGCAGAGTGATCACGGAATTTGAATAGTCTGCGCGAATTGGGCCGGCAGCGCCAATCTCCAACGATTGATAGCTGGCCTTCAGCGTCGGAATGGTCAAGTGCGCCTCGATGCGGGATTTGTCCTTCAAGGGACCCTTGAGTGTGGCGTGCAATTCGGTCTCACCTTGAAATCCCGGAGGCGAGTTTGGCAAGTACATGGCGAGCAGCGGATCGAGCGGCACTCCGGTCGTGTCAATCGCCGCGTCGGCGTAGTAGTCGCCGCTGAGGGCCACGTTGGCATGCGAATGGACGGTGGCTTGCGCGACCTCCGAATCCATTGTCAGTTCGGCCCGCTGGTCGGCCACGCGAAGTAGCCCTTTTATTTGTGAAATTGACTTGTCACGAACCTGAAGTTCGGGAATTTCTACAGATGCATCGAGTTGCGGATTGTCCAAAGTTCCATGTCCGCTGGCGGCGATCTTCACGGTGCCCGCAACGCCCAGATTTTTCGCCTGCACGGTTTGCAGCTTTTGCAGGACGACCGAAGGCGCGTTCAGCTTCACCACATAGGCCTTGGTTTTCGGAGTGTAGGAGAGGGTGCCGTCGGCTGCGCCTGCTGGCAGGCTGATATCCAGCGTGGACGTCAGCGTGTTCTTGTCGGCGCGGAATGTTGCGGAAAGATGCTGGATCGGTTCGTCATACGCCCGGGCGTTCTGGATTTTCGCCGAGCCGCTACCAACCGGATTCAGTTGAGAACCGCGCAGAGAAAGATCCGCCGACATCTCGCCGGAGATGGGGTAGTGTACGTCTGCCAGGCGCTGCAAATCGGTGATCGACATGCGCTGGACCGATAAGCTTACCGAGACCGCGTTGGATGGGAGATAGGCCCAGTTCTGTAGTGCCACGCTGGCGCTGAGTGAGGCTTGGCCCTGCTGCGCGTTAACGAGAACCACGTCACGCAGCACAACCTGCGAAGGATTGGCCTGGATACTGGCCCGTGCGGTCTGCCATTCGCTGCCTTGCACTTGGAGGTTCTCGGCGTTGAATTGTCCCGTCAATTGCGGCCTCTGCAGGCTGCCCAGCACTTGGACCTTGAGGGACGCGGCTCCCGTGATCTCTGGCAATGACCTGCCGCCAAAAATCGAAATCATTTCAGCGACCGCACGCAGGTCGCCGGCGTTGGCTTGGAGTTGCAGGTTAGAACGATTGCTGACTTGCCCTTCTATTCCAACCGTTGCCGCAGGAATGCGCAGTGTGGTGTCACGAAACGCGAGAATATTTCGTCGGCCGTCATAGGACGCGTGAACGGCGCCATCGACCGGCACTGCCTTCGAAGAAAGCTGAGTACCCTTATCTGAACCAGACTTATCTGAACCAGACTTGTTTGAACCAGACTTGAGAGTTAAATCTGTGCGGGCCTGTATGTTATCGAGGCCGCCGATCCAGGAAGCGTTGACCGTGCCGTCAAGTCTGCCTAAGAGATTTACACGCGCTGCTTCTGCCCGGCGCGCGGCGTGCTGTGCGGCCTGCAATGAGATTCCCTGCAAATCTGTTTTGATCCGGCCGTGGGCGGTGGTGTCCAGATGCTCCAATTGGATATCGGCATGGAGCTTGCCCCCGAGCGTTTCGAAGGTGACGTCGTGAGCCTGCAACGTTCCGTTCGCCAAGTGGTAATGCCCCTGAAGCCGACGCAGATCGAACCGTCCTTGAGAGGACGCCGCCGCCAATTCGTCACTGGATAGCTGGCCATCGAGCAAAATGCTTCGCAACATTGGCTGACGGTCAGCGCCTTGGTAGTGAAGTCTGCCGGAGAGTGACACGTCCCCGGTGGGCGATACAGGTCGAGCCATTGCTGAAAAATCCTGCGCATGAATTCGCAGATCGTACTGGCCGTCCACCGTAGGATCGTTGTAGTTGTGCAACTCGGCGTGCAACGAAAGCGCTGACAATCCAACTTTCAGAACTGCCGATTCAAGTGAGAGCTGGTCACGCGTCGCGTTGAACCTGGCATCCAGACTGTGCGGGAAGCTCGGATCGTTTCCGTATTGAAGCTTGCCGTTGTCGTAAGCGATCGATCCGCGATAACGGGTTCCCATAGGCTCAAAGCGTATTTCTGTCCTGAGGCCATATAGGTCTGCATCCACGGGAATAGTTTTATCGTTGTAGTTGACTTCCCCATTAGTGAGAAGCGTATGCGCAACTGCGAGATCGAATACGCTGCTGTTGCTATTGTTGGTTTTCTGCCGTGAATGAGGAAGATTGCTGTTTCCATTGCGGTCAACCTGCACATGCGCGACCGGATGTTCAATCGCGAGTTCGCTGAGGGCGACCTTGCGGCGCAGCGCGGATTGAATCTTCAACCCAACGGTTAGTTTGTCCACGTGCAGCAGCGCAGGCTGGTTGGCGGGCTCAGTGCCATGAACCGTGATGTTGTAAAGATGGGCGGTAAGGGTCGAGAGCTGGAAATCGAGTCCGCCAATCTCGGCGCGGCCGCCCGTAGCATCCTCTGTGTCTTGGACTATGGTTCGAATGGCCCACGCCTGAAAGCTGCGGCTCCTCAGAAACAATAAGCCCCCGACGGTCCCGCCAACGATTAGGATGGCGATAACTCCCACAGTCCAGCCGACTATTTTGCGCCAGCGCATGAGCTTCAAAATGCCTGACCTACCGTGATGTAGTACTGCGTTGGGTTGATGCCGGGCACGGGATTTAAGTTGTGGCCTAAATCGATGCGGATGGGCCCGATGGGAGTCGAATAACGCAGGCCAATTCCAATCGTGTTGGTGTAATTCGTCGTGAAATTGTTGAAGTTGATGGCGCTGTATACGTTGCCGCCGTCGTAAAAGATAACGCCTCCAAGATTTTTCATAACGCGCAGCGGGAAACGCATTTCAGAATTGAGGATGAACAACTGCCGCCCGCCGACTGGAACCGTGACGTTGACACATCCAGTTTGCTGCTGCAACACATTGCAGAATGGAACTATTCGTTGCGGGCCGGCTTCGTCGATAGGAAACGCCCGCAGGGAAGTTCCACCCCCGGAAAAGTAGAGCTGGCTGGTGGGAACGAAACTTCCGCTGAATGCCTTGGCCAGTCCCAGCCGCACGCTGTTGGCGAACACCACGGAGTGAAATGGTTTGTAGAAAGCATATTGCCCGAAAAACTTCGCGAAATTCGCGCTGGACCCGAAAGCCGTCGGTGTGATGGCAAGATTGAGCGTTGCGAAAACGCCGCGATGCGCATCCAGCGGCTTGTCTCGAGTATCGCGGATGAGAGTGCTCGACACGGTGGAAAGGTGAATACTTTGGTCCTGCGGCAACACTAGTTCGGGAACCAATAAATGCGACAGGACGGTCTTATTAAAATCGTAGCGCAGCTGGAGCCGCGTGTTGGTCTTGCGGCTCACCAGTTTCTCGACCTGGAATGACGCATCACCCAGGCTCGCCGCGAATAGCGGGTTTTCCGTGGTTCGCTCCACAGAGATACTGGTCAGTGAGCGCCATGCCGAACCGAGAAAGTGTGGCTGCAAATAGCTTGTAATCGCGCGCTGATCCAGGCGCGAGAGCAGAATGGACCCGCTCGCAGTCTCGCCCAGTCCGCGCATGTTTCTCCGGGTGAATTCGATCGATCCGAGAGGGCTGGCGAAGGTCGACTGGCTGGCCGCAATCTTGTTGCCGCCCAGTCCGATCGTCCCTCCACCTCCGGGGATGGCGACGGTTCCGGAGGGAATATTTCCTCCGCGATGCGACACTTCGAAGCCAAATCCGTAAGTGATCTCGTTGCGCTTCGCTTCGTGGACTTTTACCAGCGTGTCTTCCTCGGTCTGGTCCGTGATGGGTTTCCTCGGTCCGACACTCGACCAATCAAAAATGTTCAGATCATAAAGGCGAGTCTCCGCCGCCAGCAGGTTGCCTTTCTGCATCGGAGTCTCCGGACTCAGATTTGTCGTTTTCTTGATCAGTGAAAGCTGGGTGCGCTTTTGACCCAAATAGACGACGTCCTTCACTCTTACCATTTGCTGCTCGCTGATCGCGTAGGTGATGTCGACGCGATGGGGATCGTCGGGGTGACGGCTCAGGGTTGTCTTTACTTCTGCGTTGAGAAAGCCGCGATTCAAATAAGTCGCGGAGATGCGGTTCCGGTCCTCCGATAGTTTTCGGGCGGAAAATGGAGTGCCGGATTTCAATTCGAAACCTTGCGGGACGGCCAGTTGATCCTCAGGGACGCTGCGGTTTCCGGTGACCTTCACGCCGTCGACCAGCGTTTGCGTTCCTTCTTCGATCTCAAATGCCACGTCCAGCTTGGGCTCGTAGTCGGTGACGTGCGGGGTGACTTTGGCGTCCTCATAGCCCTTATCCCGGTAATACGCGAGAAGATTATCCGCGCTCTGTTTCAGCAGCTTCTGACTGATATTGCCGTGAGTCCAGAGGTGAGAACGCTTAACCTGCACTAGGGGCGCCAACTCCTTCGCCGGAATTTCATTGTTGCCATGGAACGAAATGCTCTCCACTTTGTGCTTGGAGCCGCGCTCAATTTTGTAGGTGAGGACGACGCGATCGGGCAGTTGCTGAAGATCGGTGGTTACCTTAACGTCGAAGAATCCTTTGTCCTGAAAATGGTCGATGAGATTCTGCTGGCCTTCTTGCACCAGGTCGGGATCAATCGTGCCTTCCGAGTAGATAGGGATGAGCTTGTTCATTTCCCGCCCCGACATGAAAGGAATCCAGGAAACGCGCGCGCCCGTGGTGCGAACCAGCACCAAGGGGCCAAGTTCAACCTCAAAGGCAACGTCAGCGCGGTTGGTGTCGGCATGGTATTGAGGCGGAGATTCGCGGACTTTGCTGGCCAGGCGGTGTTGTTGCGCCAGAGCTTTCTTGATCAGCGCCGTGGCCGCTTTGATTCGTTCTGGAGTGTAAGGCTTTCCAGGTTTGAGCAGCGCACCGGTGAATCGGGCCCGCAGTGAGCGCATTTTGTGCAGCAATACGCTTTGTTCCGGACCCGCCGCCCCGTGTACTTCGACGGTGCCGATGCGAGCCTGCTTTCCGGTCACCACAGAAAACGTGACATTTACCAACTGGTGGGCATCATCGATTTGAGACGCAGCGTGAACCTGCGCCTGAAAATATCCATTGTGCTGCAGGAAGCCCAGTAACGCGTCTTCAGCGAGGGGAATCCGAGCCTGGTCGTAAGGATCTTCATCCTGTAAATTCACCACCTGTAGCAGGCGCGTATAGGAAAATAATTTCGTAATCTCCTGAAAATCGACCATGCCAAGGTAATAGGCCGGCTCGAGAACAAAGTTGAGCCGCAATCCGGAAGTATCAGGAATTACATTGACCGTGACTTTTTCGAAGCCGCCGACTCGTTGCAACTCGGCAATGCTGGCTTGTATCTTCTCTTCCGAATAGGGCTGCCCAGCCTGCTGGGATACAGAAGCACGCAAGGGTTCCACATCCCGATGAGGATTCGCGATCAGGTCGACTGCGGTGACAGTTTGTCCGTTATAGAAGGCTTGCGGACCCGTAGAGGAAACCTGGGCCGCGGCGCCGGCAAGCGCAATCAATAAAAATAGCGGGACTAACCATCGCATAGGGAACCGAACCGCACAAGCTGAGCGAGATGCTTCTGAGCCGCAGCCGACATTGCAGGCGAACCTATGGGATGCCATTGATTACGAATCAGTTGGTAACGTTCCGGGAGTTCGCGTTGCAGCTTCTGTGGTTAAATCAAACCATGTTTGCCCGCAGGATCCGCGTAGAGTATACCCTCCCAGGCCAAGCGCAGAAGAAGCCCTGCCCGCTCAGGTGGCTGGACAATTTTGCCATGCGCAACTTTACCAATGCCAGCGTGTTTGACGATACGTTGCCCATTGCCGACGGCCGCATGGAAATTGGCTCGAGCGTTCCTTTAGATCAGCTGCGGGAAGCCATGGAAGATTGGTTCCGGCGCAAGAGCTATCTGCCCAAGGACGCTACCTTGTCTTTGGAAGAGGTCTGATAGCGCCCTCCTGTCGAGTCTCTTCGGAGATCGGCGGGGAGTCAAAGTTGACACTGTGGGCGTCCCTCAACTTGCGGGAAACTACAGTGAAGAAGGTATCTCGTGATTTCCGGGTTGCCGGGTATTTTGGCCCGGTGACGGAACAGACGGTAACTTTCTTGGAAGTAGATGCATCTTATCTTTCAGAGACTTATAAAGAGTCGTCGATATGGCAAGCGAGGTGCAGTAGAGAAAACGAGGTGCGGATATGAACTACAAATATCAGTTCTCCCCTATGTCCAGCACTCCCAATGCCCGCGCAGGCTCGCCGTTCGCTAAGACTAAGACTTGGAGCGCCCGGTTGGAGGACGCGAAGTTCTTCCGTTCGTGGCTGGTCTACGATTCCGACCTGGACGCCAGCCGTACTTCCGGCCGCTTCAACTGGAACATCATTGCCGGCTTGCTTTTGATGGTTGCCGTGAGCGCGGCAGGATGGTCCGGCGTAGCTCTGCTGGCGCGGTACTTTCTGAAATAATCGCGCCATCCGTTGAATTTATTTCTCGTAGTGCAGCAGCGACATCACGTCGTAGCCTTTGAGTTTCTCTCTCCCGTGCAGGAAATCTAACTCCACGACAAACCCAAGCCCGGCAATCTCCGCGCCTAGTAGAGACGCCAGTTTGGCGGTGGCCTCGGCGGTGCCGCCGGTGGCCAGCAGATCGTCCACGATCAGGACGCGCTGGCCTTTCTGGATGGCGTCCTTATGCATTTCAAGCGAGTTCGTGCCGTATTCCAGAGCGTAATCGAACTTCACGGTTTCGGCGGGAAGTTTGCCCACCTTGCGCACCGGAACAAATCCGGCATTCAGGCGGTAGGCAAGCGCCGGCGCGAAGATGAAACCACGGGCTTCCATGCCGAGGACAAGGTCGATGTTCTGGTCGACATAATGCTCTGAAAGCCGGTCGACGAGCGTGGCGAGGCCGACTTTGTTTTTCAGCAGAGTCGTGATGTCGTAGAAGAGGATTCCCTTCTTGGGGAAGTCGGGGACCTCGCGGATCAATTGTTTGAGTTGGTCGGTATCCAGTCGTGCGTTGGGAGACAATTACCATGCTCCTTCGATGCGAAATGAACTCATTCCGGCCAGCGGACGGGCTTCGGATTCTTCCACGGCATCCACTCGGGCCGCTCGAGGTCCCTCGCGTAGCCGCGCTCGCAATCCTGAAATCTGATCGCGTGTTCCTTGCGCCAGCACTTCCACGCCGCCGTCGGCGTTGTTGCGAACCCAGCCGCCGATGCCCAGAATATGAGCTTCGCGCTCCACAAACCAGCGGAAACCAACACCCTGCACGCGTCCGCGAACTACAAAGCGGCGGGCTTCGACTGCCTTTTCGGTAGAGGTCATGATCTGAATAAAAATGCAGAAGTGAGCTAGGATCCACGGCGTCAGCCCACAACGATGCCATACTTAAAGAGTATCAGCCAAGAATCACTAGGTCTCACTTCGACGGATTGGCCACACGGCCTATGAACAAGATGCTGCCGGAGCGATTGTCGCGGATCAGAAACATGAACGGATGATCGGCGCGAAAGATGATCGGAGGCTCTGGACGGTGCACGCCGGCGGCCATCACTCCCACCGCCGTTGCCGCCGCTGCTTCGGTTCCCTCTTCGCTCACATCGACATAGGCTTTGTGGATGACGGCGCTGATATAGAGATTGCCGTCGCCCTGCATCGTTTGGCGCGAAGCCATGCCGGTGAAATCGGCCATCTTCACATCAAATGCTTTCTTCATTCCCGTCGCCATCAAGGTATCCCCAAGCTCGAATTTAGCTTCAATCTTGAATTTCGGCATGGTCACGATGACGTTCCCGGCAGGTCGCAACTGATCCAGCGTTTGTTGCATATTGGCGGGACTAAGCGATTGCTCGAACGCAGAAAGCCCCTCCCTCGCGCTTGGCAACAATATAATCATCGAGAGTTCCATGTTCTTATAAGGAATCTCCAACGCCTGGAACGATCCACCGTCGAAATAATTAAAACCTTTCGTCATGTGCATCAGCGGCGTCTTGATGGGTTGCGCGGCGAAGAGGTGAAAATCTTCGTCTTTCGTGTCCTCTTTCTTGAACTGCTGCTCCCAGGCGCCTTTAAAGTAAATGGCATTGGTCAGCACCAGCCGCGTATCAGGACTAAGGATTCCCGGCGTTAGCAATTCCCTGATCTTGTTCTTGGTCCGCTGCTCGACCCATAGGTTGATGGTCTGCCGCGATGCTTCGGTTGCACTCTTGAAATCCACCTGGTTCAGCCCGGCTTCGTAATTGTCCTTGTTCAGCTTGAGGAATTCCGGCAGGAGCGGATAACCTTTCTGCACCCACAGCGCGTCAGCTTCCTTCAATTGATAGCCGTCATGCGCCGCGTTGCGATCGCGCAGCAGCCCACCCATCGCCGCATGCAACTGCCGCGGCGGTAATGTGAAATGTAATGTCTTCGCCATCTCAGCAGCGGTATCAGCCCGCGCCCCGGCATAGGTCATAGCCAGCGCAGTGGAAATGCTTTCCGGGGAGAAAAACAGATTGCCGCTCTGGTTACGCAGTCGGCCGTACAGCTCGATGGCGAACGCATTGTTGTCTCGGGCGGCCTCGGCCTGATCGGACGCGGCGGTCGTCGGCAGCTCCGCCGCCCTTGCGGCCACGGGCAGGACGAGACAGGTGATGAGTAATGATGTTAGTGCTTTCATGCACATCCCGATCAACTTCGCCCTACGCCCGCGACAAATACACGCCCTCGGCCGTATCCACCTTGATCTTCTCGCCTTCATTGATGAAGGGCGGCACCTGCACAACCAATCCCGTTTCGGTCCGGGCGGCCTTCGTCACGCTGGAGGCGGTCGCGCTCTTCAGTCCGGGCTCGGTCTCGATCACGGTCAGTTCCACGGTCTGGGGCAACTCGATCCCAACGGCCTTGCCGTCGAAGAACTCCACTTTGATTTCCAGGTTGGCGATCAGGTAATCCACGGCATCGCCCAGGACCTCTTTGGTCAGGTGGGTTTGCTCGTAATTGGACGTATCCATGAAATAGTAATTGTCGCCGTCGGCGTAGAGGAACTGCATGTCGACTTCGTCCACGTTGACCTTCTCGATGGGGTCGGGCGAACGGAAGCGGTGCTCGAACATGGCGCCGGTACGAAGGTTGCGCAGCTTGGCCTGGATGAAGGCGCGCAAGTTGCCGGGCGTCCGGTGCTCGACGCTGAATACGGAGTGCAGATCATTGTTGTGCTTGATGATCATGCCGGGGCGCAGTTGGGTGGCAGGGATCGACATTGCTGGGAACGTTCTCCTTACAAATAATTGCGGTTTGCTGAGCTGGCGGAAGGCGGGCGGGCCACATTTTCCGTCGCACACGAGGACCGAATAGATGATTCTACACTCGGAGGAAGAGAAAGGAAACTTTGGGCCCTCCGGATTTACCCCTTAAATCCCTGGAGGCTCAGCCAGTGAATTTCTGTCATCAAATTTTTCTTCTCGAAGAGCGCGTTTTTGGGGCGGTACCCTTCTCAGAAAGAATTCGAAATGTGCAAGAAGCTGCACGTTGACTGGCGGCACCATAACCCGCATAATCCACGCGACCGAAACATCGTCGGATTTCCAATAGTGATACACCTTGAGGTCGGGGGAAGCATTACATGAAAAACACGCATGTTGTGTCTGCGGTTATTTTTCTCTCTTGTATATTGCCCCTTGCAGCGCGTTCGGACAGTCCGATAGCGTTTCACCAACTAGCCAAGTTGACAGCCTCGGACGGGCGGCCCTCTGATTGGCTGGGATATTCAATAGCTATGAGTGGCGACACGCTGGTGGCAGGCGCGCCACAATTCTCCAACGGTGGAGTGGGCAAGGCTTATGTGTTCGTTAAACCGGCGACCGGATGGGCTGACGCAATACAAACCGCCGAGCTAACCCCCTCAGCCGGATTCGCGGGGCCCGGATTCGGCTGGCGTGTAGCGATTAATGGCGACACTATCGTCGTGGACGCGGGCTCGGGTGATGGCACTGGAACGCAAGCAGTATACGTTTTCGTGGAGCCCGTTGGCGGATGGACGGACATGACCGAAACAGCGAAGCTAACGCTGACAAACGGGAATTTTCTTTTTATCGTCGCTCTGAACGGTAATACCATTGCGGCGGGCGCGACCGAGGAAACTGTTGGATCGAACCAATATCAGGGTGCTGTCTATATCTTCGAAAAGCCCAAGAGTGGTTGGCGGACGGGGCAGGCTCCGACGGCGCGGCTTACAGCTTCAGACGGGCGAGCAAACGACTATTTAGGGTTCGCACTCAGCATGAACGCAAGCACATTGGTGGCAACCTCCCCCAACAACGGAGCGTACGTCTTCGTGAGACCATCGGGCGGCTGGAAAACCGCGACTCAGAACGCAAAGCTAACAGCGTCGAACGAAACAGGCGTCGACGAATACGGTTACACAGCGTCCATCAGTGGCGGGACCATTGTGGTTGGAGCATACGCCGCTGGGGCTAACCAAGCATATATCGGGGCGGCGTACCTATATTTTCAGCCTTCCACCGGCTGGGTAAACGCGACACAGAACGCCGAAATTATGGCTTCAAATGCCGGGAATAATAACTACTTCGGCGTGTCAGTGGAGGTCGCCGGGGACTTTATGGTGGTTGGCGCCGATGGCGTGAACGTTCTTGGCAACCAATACGAGGGCGCCGCATATGTCTTCGAAGGTACTACCCAGATTACAGAGCTCACTCCTACGCCTGGGCAGGCGGGCGAAGAGATGGGCTGGTCGGTCGCAGCTAGTGGCAACACTGTAGCAGCGGGGGCAGTTTACGCGAATGTCGGTTCCAATTCGCAGCAGGGCATGGTTTACGTATTTGCCCCGCAACGGTGAGTCTTCTTTCGAAGGTTCAATGTGAAGTGAACACAGGACTGTCCCGTTCCCAAAAAAGGAAACCTTTCCCCCGTGCCATTCATCCCATGACACCTGCGGCAGCCTTACACGATCTCGCACTGCCGTTAAAGGACTAGAATTGTTATCAGCGTCAATTGCGGGGCTTAATTCGGCCCGGACGGGTTCCGCCTCGTACAAAACGAAATGAGGTCAAACTTATGAGCTCTGGACGTTATGAATCTTCAGACAGCAACAATATTGGAACGGCAGTTACTTTCCTGCTGATTGGAATCGGGGCGGGAGCCCTGGCGGCGCTGGTACTGGCTCCGAAGACCGGCAAACAGTTTCGTCGCGACCTGAAACGCGGCTATGAAGACGCCAAGGAAACTCTGCAGGATTGGACCGAAGAAGCCAAAGATCGGGCTCGCGACGTCTCCGACCGTGTTCGCGATGTTGCCGAGCGCGGCGCCAGTCTGGCAGATGACCTTCGCGAGCGAGCGGAACCCCTACGCCGCGCGATCAATCGCCGTTAGGTTGGTCGACTCGGGACCGTCGGACCGGAGACTAGAACAACGGAGCCTTTCCGCGTGCGGGTTATCTAGCTTCTACGGTCTTGATCTCCATGGCACCGGAGTCTCCGATACCGAGAAAGGTAAACCGCTCCGGAATAGAGATATAGCAAGCGTAAGCGATTCCTAGAGAGCCGAGCCTATTTGTGTCATCGGACTCCCCGTCGTACGTTGTCAGTTTGTGCCCTTCCAGGTCCACGACCCTCATGACTTCCGCCATGGTCTGCGGCTGATAAAAGAGGATCGCGATTCTATTGCCGGAGATGTGCATCGCGGCCGGTCGGTAGTTCTGATCGCCGGGATCGACGGTGAAGTGCCGCACTACCTCACCGCCCGGGGAAATGCCGTAAATAATTGCTGGCGACAACCATCGCATTAAGTAAACATTCCCGTCCCCAGCCATCTCCATCTGGGTGAATCCGACCGCTCGATTGTTGGCTGGATCTTCGGGCCCTGTTACACGGGAGTCGCCTCTTACTCCCAACTGGTGAATCTCCTCGTCACCTTCGAGCTTCAGTTCCTTGAGCAACTTTCCGTCGGCCGAAAAAATACCCGTGAAAGGCCACCTTGCCTTCTGGGGATCGCGGTCGTATTCCTGTCCCGTCATCAGCAGGTTTCCTGATTGCAACGGGAGAAACGCGGAAGGCATCCAGGCGAGCCCCGGCTGCAACTTGATCGTTCGCACATAGCTCCCGTTCCCGCGAAAGACGAGAATGTACCGCGTGACATCTCCCGTAAGGACCAACTGGTATACGTCTCCGACCGGACTTAGGGCAAAATAGGGCGCCGCTAGCACTTTCAAGGTCGCATCGGAATCGGATTTGAAGAGGCTCAGCCGCTCGCCCTTGGGGCCGAGTTTGCGGAGAGTAGATACGCCATAGGGCTCCGTCTGAACATAGAAGTTGCCCTTCGCATCGCACCTCAGCGGCGGAAGCAGCGCGTTGGCGACTTCTGCGCCAAGCACGGTTTCAACGGCAGTGAGATGTTTCTGGCGTGGCGCGCCCCTCTCCGCATCGTGTGGTGAGAGTGCCGGCCGCTGCGCATGGGCAGCACTTACGAGGTAAACAAAAATGGGGATAAGCAGCAACGAGCAGGATGATCGAGGCATGAGCTAAATACCTCCAGTGGACTTGGTGGTCTTTTCTTCCACCAGTACCCCGTAGGAGTGCGCACATTTGCTGGGAACGAAGACGAGACGAGCCCAGGTTTCGGAGAATACCTCCTTGGTGCCACCGGGGGTGGACCGGCCCTCTGTTGGGCGGCTCGGTGGATGCCGCAAAGGAGGTTGCTCACAATTCGGACAGGTGTCGCTGTCGGGGTATATTTGCGCGTTGTGATACTCGTAATGGCTACAGCACAAGCCAGAGTTTGCCGCGTCCGTGCATGTCCCCGGCGTGCATCCCCCTGCACAAATTGAAGTGATGTATGTGTCGTTACAGGTTTGCCAGTGACAGTTTATGGGCCGGTAAAACCAGTAACTCCAGCAATTAGCATTCGCCGCAAGAGGGGCCAACAAGTAGATGGAGGAGACAAAAGCTGCTAGGAGGATTTCACGGTGCTTCATTCTCACCTCCGTTTACCGCGTATGGTTAGCACGCGGTATGTTAAGAACATATGAATTTGGCGGAGTGTTACACGGTCCGAACCGAGCCATTAGATTGATAGGTTTGGCGGGCTTCCTTAGATTCATCATTCGCGTGCATTGTTACGAAACGCGAAATATGCTGTGGACCCGGAATCGCGAAGAGCCAGTTCATCGAAACAGGCCGGCAAAGAATCCTTTAATCCGTCTTAGTGGGCTCACGTGCTTGCCCTTTGCCTGGGAGCCGGGCGGCGGTTGGATCTGTATTTCCAGATGAGCTTCCCTGGCTGATGGTCCGATTACGGGCAGCGCCGCAGCCTCGTCCACGGGCGCCGGAGCGGCGGATTTCTTGCCACGGAATACGAAGGGCGCCTCAACCTGAACGTGAATGTCATTTGGCTGTGCCTGCGAGTTTGATGGCGCGGTTTCGCTGGTGATTTTCACCTGTCCTTCGTTTTCTTCTATTTGCCCGCCTTGGGCTGTCTCCACTTTCGGGGGACCATCCGACGGCTTATCGCCCAGGGTAAGTTTCGTGTTTGGCGGTACCTCGGTCTCTGCGGGCTTGGACACCTCAGTTTGCATCACCGGCACAGGCGGCGGGCAGCCACATTCCAGCGGAATATTGTTATCCACTTTATCGATTTGTCCGGCGCGAAACACCGCCTGCTCGGTCGGCTTCACCTGGTAGATGCGGTCTCCCATCAATTCTGAAACGATGGCTGACGAGTTGTTGCCCGCGAGTCCCCGTACGCAAGTGTTGCCGTGCGAATCCGTGCTGATAGCGAAATCGAACTCTCCCGGCCCCGCGAACAGGATGCGGAAGTCCGGAGTCAGCACCGTATCTGCCGAGGATTGGAGCGCATAGTGCGTCTCCAGCGCTCCGTTGCTCATCCCGAGCATCAGGTCCTTCGCATTTTTCGATGGTGTCACCGAGACCGTACTTCTGGGACAGAGGCGAACCTCGCCACCTCGCGATAGTTGCAAGACCGCCGTATCAGGGCCGGTGGTGAGCGAGGATCCCGCGGCAATTCTGGTCCCTGCCACCGTAACGGCGCCAGCCTCCCCGCTGACGGGCACAATCGACACTGAACCGGACGCGGTCGCTGCAGGCGCGCTCGACGGATGAGTTCGCGTTTTCCTGTTCCGCGCAGGTGCTTCTTCGGCAGGCTTCAGCCGAACCATCAACCGGTTTCCTGCCTCATCCCACGTATAGGAATAAGGAGCGAGCAGATCGAGCACGATCCTTACCACGGGAGGATCGGATTGATACTGGTCGGCGCGAACCGCCAGAATGTTTCCCTGCGGGACGTTATCCTGTTGCACGTTGTCTTGTTGCACATTATCCCGTCGCAACTCGACCCGCTTCTCCTTCAATCCCAGGCGGGCATGCAGCAGGTCGATCACCAGGCGTGGCGGTGAGTTCAGGAACTGAATCGAAGGGACCGAAGGCAGAGTGGAAAGAATTTCAAGCGCCGGAACTCCGCGCTCCTGAACCACTCGCACGCTGGTCACCACCGTCGTCTCTGGCTTTGTGATGCTCGATTTTTGGCGAGCCGCGGCAGGACGCTGAGATAACGCTGTCGGAGCCGTAAGCAGCAGAATACCCGCGAATTGAATCAGCGCTCGCGACAAGAAAATTCCCTCAAAACCCTATGAAAGGAACCTTATCACCTGCCGCGATAGCGGAGAAGGGTGGGATGCACAAATGACACGGCCACAGCGCCGGCCGGGTGAGACACGAGAGGCGATGCTCCCAGCGCTTCAACTCTCAGGAAGAAATTCGTACTCCTCGATCACTGCGGCGACGGCCATCTTCTCCCCCGTGCCGTAGCCCTCGACCCGCACGACGCGCCCTTTGCATTGCACTCGGATGCTCTCCGTGAGAGTGATCTCTGGCGGAAGGGTGAGCGTGAAGCCCAAGGGCGAGCCTTGCTCGATGGGAGAATCGAGATAAAGGCAAATACCGCGCGCGCTCACATCCCGAAGTTGAGCGGGCTCGTTGTGATTTGAATCTCCACTGCGATCGACGGATACCGGAATCCGGAGCGCAAAACGACGTGCAGCCCTTTTTTCCTGGGCTTCTGCCATGCGTTACCCCAAGCTAATGAAGTGGCGTTTCAATACGCTTGAAGGATAATGACGTTAACGGCTGTATTCCGTCAATACCACCTTGGGGGAGTGGAATGGCTCTTCCGGGTAGAATTTGGATGCGGTGATCGTTGGTCTGCACCCGCATGCGAGTCCAATTCCCGCCGGGTGGTAATCTAAAAGCCGGACATCCCAGTGGTCTTAGTACTCGATAACTACGACTCTTTTACCTATAACCTGGTTCAGTATCTAGGAGAACTCGGCGCGAAGGTTGAGGTTCGCCGCAACGACCAAGTGACTATCGCCGAAGTCGAGGCGATGCAACCGGAGCGTATCGTTATCTCTCCCGGCCCATGCACGCCGCAGGATGCCGGCATCAGCATCGATTTGGTCCGCCACTTCGCAGGGCGCGTCCCCATCCTCGGTGTCTGCCTGGGACATCAAGCCATTGGCGCGGCTTTTGGCGGAGAAGTGATACGCGCTCCCCACCTGATGCATGGCAAGACCAGTTCGGTCACGCACGATGACAAGAGCATCTTCCGCGGCCTGCCCACGCCCATGACCGCCACCCGCTACCATTCGCTCATCGTGGAAGAAAAAAACTTGCCGGCAACGCTGGAAGTCAGCGCCTGGACGACGGAAAAAGATGGATCTCGCACCATCATGGGCCTACGGCACAAACAATTTCCCGTCGAAGGTGTACAGTTTCATCCCGAGAGCGTGCTCACCGACGCGGGGAAGAGGCTGGTAGAGAATTTTCTGCGCCTGTGACCGTGGCCCCTGATCTTGAGTCCCCGATCCTGAGTCAAGGAGGACAAATACCATGGATGATCCTTCAGCTACCTCCGAGCCGCGGCGGCGCAATCTGAAACTGTGGTTGTCTGTTTACGCCGCAGTCCTGGCCACGATCGCGACCGTCTGCCTGGCCATCCTCGCCGTTGGGCACCACCATACCGGCCGTCGCCACGAACTCCATAGAACGGAAGCGGGCGGTACCGGACCCACGGTTCCGCCTCAGGGCTCCTGGCGATTCGTCGTATCCGGCGATTCCCGCAATTGCGGAGACGTGATTATGCCGGCCATCGCCGCGCACAGCGCTCAGTTTTCTCCAAGCTTCTATTGGCACCTTGGCGACCTGCGGGCGATTTACAAGATCGATGAAGACATGGCATTTGCAGCCTCGAACCACGGCCAGGAGTTGGCCTGCGCCGACTATCACCAGCGCGCATGGAGTGACTTCATCGAGAACCAGATTATGCCCTTCGGCCATCTTCCGTTCTATGTAGGGATAGGAAACCACGAAGTCATCAAGCCGAAGACGGAAGATGAATTCAAGCGCCAATTCGCCGAATGGCTCGATCAGCCCACCCTGCGGGAGCAGCGCCTCAAGGACAAGGAACCGGCGCAGGTTGAAACTTACTATCACTGGATTCAGGGCGGGGTCGACTTCATCTACCTCGACAATGCGGACGACTCTTTTTCGCCAGATGAGTTGACCTGGCTTAAGAAACGGCTGGCTGAGGCCAGAGCGGATTCAGCAGTAAAAAGCGTTGTCGTTGGAATGCATGAAGCCCTGCCCGATAGCCGGGCTAGCGATCACAGTATGGGAGACAAAAAGAGCGGCCCAACCAGCGCCCCTAGCGGCAAAGAGGCCTACGACGATCTGAGTAACTTTCATGACCTGACCGCTAAGCCGGTATACGTGCTGGCCAGTCACTCGCACTTTTACATGGACAACATTTTTGATACCGATAAGCTGACGGATAATAAGAAGAAGCGGGCGCTTCCGGGATGGATCATCGGCACCGCCGGCGCGGTACGCTATCACTTTCCGGGCGACGCCCGTCCCGATGCCATGACCGATGTCTATGGATATCTTCTGGGCACGGTGGCAAACGACGGGACCATCCGGTTTTCTTTCCAGGAGGTGCGCGAGTCCGACATTCCGCAGGCGGTTCGGGAACGCTACAGCAATGCAATGATCCCATGGTGCTTTGCGCACAATACCCAAAGCTCCGGAGTCAAGGCTCCTGACATAACAGCGCTTTGCCCCGCGCCAGGGGCGGCTGCGAGCTCAACGTCTCACTAGCCCGTGGTTACGATCCTCGCGCCAACTCCACGGCCCTGAGCAGTGCCTGAGCCTTGTTCATCGACTCCTCAAACTCGCTCGCCGGATCTGAGTCGGCGACGATCCCTGCTCCCGCCTGCAGATATGCATGCTTGCCTTGCATCAGCATTGTCCGAATGCCGATGCACGAATCCAGGTTCCCGGCGAAATCGGCATAGAGAACCGATCCGCCGTAGATGCCGCGGCGCACCGGTTCTAGCTCCTCAATAATCTGCATGGCGCGGACCTTGGGCGCTCCGCTCAGAGTGCCCGCAGGAAAACAGGCAGCGAAGGCGTCCAGCGCGCCGAGATCCTTACGCAGCGTGCCTTCCAGCGCGGAAACCAGATGCATCACGTGGGAGTAGCGCTCCACGTACATCAGGTCTTTCACTTTGACGGAGCCGTATTCGCTCACCCGGCCGAGATCGTTGCGGCCCAGATCGACCAGCATCACGTGTTCGGCGCGCTCTTTTTCGTCGTTGCGCATCTGCTGCTCGAGGCGCAGATCTTCAGCCTCGTCGCGCCCGCGAGGATGCGTACCTGCTATGGGCCGGTATTCCAGCTTGCGTCCGGTCACGCGTACCAACATTTCGGGAGACGATCCGAGGATCTGAGTCTCGCCCATCCGCAGAAAATAAAGATAGGGCGAAGGATTCACCTGGCGTAGCGCGCGGTAAAGATCGAACGGCTCAACTCCCGGCACGAAGTCGAGCCGCTGCGAAAGCACTACCTGGAAAATGTCGCCCGCGGCAATATACTCTTTGCACCGCTCCACGCTGCGCAGAAATTTCGCCCGCGAAGTCCCGGCGTGAACCTTCAATTTCCCCGCCGCGGCCTTGGTGGATTTACGCCACATCGCCGGGCGCAATCCCGCAGCCAGCTTTCTTTCAAGCGCGGCAATATCGCGGACTGCGCGTTCGTAAGCCGGTCGGGGACCCTTCTGCGAAACATCGGCGGCGGCTACAATGTGAATCTGATGGCGCAAGTGATCGAAGGCTAGCAGGCGGTCGAAAAACATCAGTTCGCAATCGGGCAGAGATAAATCATCTTTGGCCTGCTCGCCAATCTTTTCCAGTTGCCGCACCACGTCGTAAGAAAAATATCCGACTGCCCCGGCAGTAAACGGCGGCAGCCCCGGCATGGTGGCCGGTTGGTGCTCGCCCAGCAACTGCTTCACGACTTGAAACACATTGCCCTGTCGCCGCTCGCGCTTTCGCCCGCGTTCAATCTCGATGACAGAACCCCGGGCTCGCAGCCGCATATACGGCCGCGCTCCGAGAAACGTATAGCGGCCGATCTGCTCGCCGCGCTCGTTCGACTCCAGCAGAAACGCATGCGGCTCGTTCTCTGCGATGGACAGAAAAGCGGAGACCGGCGTGAGCAGATCGGCGCTCACCGATTTCACCACCGGAACCAGGGTCGCCGACCGCGCCAGGCGCAGAAATTCTTTGAACTCGGGGATCATAAGGAAATGAAGACTTGCCGGATTTAACCGTCCAGAGCTTCATTATAGGGGAGGCTTGCGGGAGCATTCCCTTCAAAGGCGTGATGTGGCACAGAATCCTGTTCGCCGATGACTCCGGGCAAGGTCGGAATAGCATCGGTGCAGCCGCCGGACTGCTTTGTCAAGCCAAAATTAATTCCATGTACACGTCGGCTCGCGCATACTGGGAGGGCACGATCCGGCCCTCAGGAATGTGCTTGAATCCCAGGGATTCATACAACCGTATCGCGGGCGTCAGCACGTGGTTGGTTTCAAGATATAGCCTTTGCGCGCCGGCATTCCGCCCCTCGGCGATCGCCGCGAGAAGCAGCTTGCGGCCGATTCCGGCTCTCTGGTATGACGGCTCGACAGCCATCTTGGCGACTTCAAATTCTGTATCCCCCAGACGAATCAGAGCGCAGCAGCCCACGCATCGCTCCCCTGCAGTGGCGAAGAAAATCCTGCCACCCCGATCCAAAATGGTTTTCTGGGGATCGGCAAGAATCGCCTCCTCCTTTGCCTCTACACGGAAGTAGCGGTTGATCCATTCTTCATTGAGCCGTCGGAATGCGGCGGCATCCCCCGACTGGAACTGGCGCACGCCGATTTCGGTGACCGGCACGGGCTGTTCTTTGGCAAAAGTCATGTGCATAATCCCCTCCCTGCTGATTTAACGATAAAATCTGGGACGGAGATATGTCCAATATCTTAATTATCTAGACTAAGACGAAACGAATATGAAACAAGAAATCGAATTGAGACACTTACGATATTTTCTCGCTGTCGCCGAGACCCTGCATTTCAGCAAGGCGGCGGCGCAGTTGGGCATGGCGCAACCGCCGCTCAGCCAGCAGATCAGGAGCCTTGAACGGATGCTCGGGTATCCCCTGTTCGATCGCACAACCCGCGGAGTCCGGCTAACCAAGGTCGGTCAGTATTTCAGAGAGCGTGCGTTGAATACCGTCACCAAGATACAGGACGACGTGGAAATGGCGAGGCGCTTAGGGAGAGGCCAGGAAGGCGTTCTGACGGTGGGATTCAGCGGTTCAGTGATGCTCACCACACTGCCCAAAGCGATCGAACGCTATCGCCGCCTGCATCCCAAGGTTGAACTGCGATTGCGAGAACTGGTCACCGCTGAGCAAATGTCCTCTTTGCTGGATGGAACCCTGGATCTGGGCTTCCTTCGCGACGGCGAATCGCGGGACGGGCTTTCGATCGAATCGATCCTGCGCGAGCGCTTCATCGCCGTGCTCCCGGCTCGTCACAAACTTGCAGGAAATGCCACAATTCGTCCTGCAGATCTCCGAAACGAGTCGTTTGTGCTCTTCGCCCGCCGCATGGGTCCGCTTGCCTTTGATCGGACCCTCGCATGCTGTGAAGCCGAAGGATTTCGGCCAACTGTGGTGCAGGAGGCTCCTCAGTGGCCAACTGTAGTGCGTCTGGTTGCCGCCGGGTCCGGCATATCTCTAGCTCCGGCCTGTGTCGCCAATTTCGCGATGCCGGGAGTCGTCTACAAGAAGTTGCGTTCTCGCTGTTGGACGTCGATCGACATTGGATTGAAACCGGACCTCGACAATCCAGCGGTCGAAGCTTTTCTGGGCATCGTGCGTAGGCAATTCTCGACGAACAAACGAAGAACAAACCTGGTTCCGCGCCCCGCCGAACAGTAACTCTCCGAAATAGTGGACCCTGAACCAATCCGGCAATTGACTCCCGCCGCCCATCGTCCGAAGATATCAAGGAAGATACCAAGCAACCGGGCCCGGGTGCGGTCACGAGCCTATGCGGATTAAGTTCTGGGGCGTACGCGGTTCCACGCCAACTCCACAACCCGAGAACATGCGCTATGGAGGCAACACCTCCTGCGTCGAAGTGCGCTTCGGCGATCGCATCTACGTGTTCGATTGCGGCACCGGATTCCGCGTGCTTGGCCAGCAACTGCAAAGCGAATTCGGCGACCGGCCTTTCTCCGCCCACGTCTTCGTCTCGCACTTTCATTGGGACCACATTCAAGGCATGCCTTTTTTCCAGCCCTTGTATACAAATCCGGAGAGCCGCTTCATCTTCCAGTGCTCCAGCCGAACTCGTAGCCTGAAGCAGGTCCTGGCCGATCAGATGGCCGCGCCCTACTTTCCCGTGAAAATCGATGAGATGAAAGCGCAACGCGACTTCTATGACATCGAGAGTGGACGAATCACGGTTGAGGACGGCATCCAAATGCAAACCGCCTGGCTCAACCATCCTCAGGGCTGCATGGGCTTCCGCCTGGAAACGAAAGATGGAATCCTCGTCTATGCCACCGACAACGAGCCCGGCGACGCCGCCTTCGACAAGGCTGTCCGCAAGCTGGCCGAAGGGGCGGACGTTCTCATCTACGACGCGCAGTATCTTCCCGAGGAATACGAAGCGCGCCGTCGCGGCTGGGGACACAGCCACTGGCGCGAAGCTGTCAATGTCGTGATGGAGAGCGGTGCCAAGGAACTAGTCTTATTCCACCACGATCCCGAGCACACCGACGCCGTTATCGACAAGGTCGTGCACGAAGCCCGCAATTACTATCCAAAGGTGCGGGCGGCGGCTGAGGCGATGGAGATCGTACTATAGATTCCCCCCCCCTGGAGGGCAATTGAGATCATTTCCCACTCTAGTCGTACTGATTGCTACGCTGCTTACGCCAACGGTCCGTTCGCAGACAACGGCGGCGAGCGTATTGGATTTAAAACCAGAACAGGTTCCCGCGGACTGCAAGACGGTTGATGGTTACTTTCCGGTGGACATCCAGACCGCCATTCTTTGGGACAAAACCGATCTGTACAAGAGCCTGATTCCGCTACCGATTGACAAGAATGCCCAATCGTTTGCTTGCCGGGGCGATAAAGGAACGGTTTATTCATTCCAGTATGGCGATGAGGCCAAGCGCAAGACTGCCGGGGCGTTCATAAAGCCACTGCTTTGGGGAGAATCAGGGCCAACCCCCGATCATCCAGAGCTTGTGCTCGAAGCTGGCGATGTCCTCACGGTAGTCTCGTTTCGAAGGACTCCCAAGGCATTGCTGGGCGCGCTCCAAAGTGGCGCAACTTCCGCCCCCGAGAAAACCAGGGTGGACGCTGCCTCGGATTTCCCTATACCCGGCCACGGAAGTCTACGGATCAAGGTGCCGGATGGTTGGCAATCGCAATCGCGTCCGCTGGCTGATCCAGCATCGGTCAGCCTGCACTTCGTCCCTGCAAGCGGGGATGCCTTTGACTTGCAGGTAACTGCAATCTGGCTCGACCAGGAAAAACACTCCAAAGAGACACCCGAGTTGCTCAAGGCTACCGTCCAGCATGCCGCTACGGAATTGCTCCCGCATTCAATCGAGAAGACGGCAAGGCTTCACGACCTGCAAGGGCCCCAAACTGTGGGCTTTTACTATGCGCTCACAGATAACAATCCTGGGCCGGGTGAATTCACCAATCTCACCCAAGGCGTGTTTTTGACAGGCGAGATCCTCTCGACCTTTACGATTCTTCATCGCACTCCGTTGTCTCATGAAGCAGACCAGGCGCTTCGGGCGCTCAGTCAGGCCACCTACGTAAAGTGACGGTTGAGGGCGGCCCACTAGTTCCCAGCGTGCACAACATCCGTGTGGGCAAAGTCTGCGCCTTTGTAGAGCAATTCTTCCCCCAGGGTATGGGCCAGAGCGTAGCTGAAGCAGTCGCCGAAATTTAGTCTAGCGGCATGACCGCTGCCCTTTCCGTAGCGCCTCCAGGCCTTGCGCGCAACCCGCACCTGCTCGGTGGTGACAGGTTCAACGAGGGGATGGAGATTAATTTAGAGGTCACGAAAAAAATCCCCGCTCCGCGTTTGACTCACCTTCCCGGCGTCCTTAAGATTGGATCGCTTCCTGAGCACTCTTCCATGATCGGCCAAACCATTTCGCACTACCGCATCGTTGAGAAGCTGGGCGGCGGCGGCATGGGCGTTGTTTACAAAGCTGAGGACACGAAACTCGATCGCTTTGTCGCGTTGAAATTTCTGCCCGACGATGTTGCCAGAGACCCCCAGGCTCTGGCCCGCTTTCGGCGCGAGGCCAAGGCGGCATCGGCGCTCAACCATCCCAATATTTGCACGATTCACGAGATCGACGAGCAGGACGGCCACACCTTCATCGTCATGGAATATCTGGACGGCGTGACGCTGAAGCACCGCATCGGCGGCCGTCCGCTGGAAACTGAAACCCTGCTTTCCCTGGCGATCGAGGTCGCCGATGCGCTGGATGCTGCGCACGCCGGGGGCATTGTGCATCGCGACATCAAGCCCGCGAACATTCTCGTTACCAAGCGGGGACACGCGAAAATCCTGGATTTCGGATTGGCCAAGGTTGCGCCACTGACGAAAGAATTTTCCAGCGGCTCGACCGCAGCCACCATCTCCGACAGCCATGAATTTCTTACCAGCCCCGGCACCGCAGTGGGCACCGTCGCATATATGTCGCCGGAGCAGGCGAAGGGCAAAGACCTCGATTCCCGCACCGACCTGTTTTCCTTCGGGACGGTGTTGTACGAAATGGCGACCGGGACCTTGCCGTTTGCCGGCGACACGGCAGCCACTGTCTTCGACGGCATACTGAATCGGACGCCCGTCCCCCCGCTGCGCTTGAATCCCACGCTTCCACCCAAGATGGAAGACCTCATCGGCAAGTCGCTGGAGAAAGACCGCGACCTGCGCTATCAATCGGCTGCGGAACTGGTCAGCGATCTGAAGCGTTTACGGCGCGATACGGAATCGGGCCGGGAACCGGCTCACACGTCTGGCTCCGTCCAGGTTTCCAGCGCGGGGGTCCCTGCGGCGCGCAGCGAGCACGCTTCCAGCAGTTCGGTGCTGGCTGCGGCGGCACGCCAGCATAAAACTGGAATCGGAGTGATCGTGCTGGTGGTTTTGCTGCTGGTGGCTGCGGCTTCGTTCGGCATTTATAGTTTACTTTTCGCCGCCCGACCCCAGGCTTTTCAAAGCATCAAGATCGCCAAAGTCAGCGGTACTCACAATGCGAAGATCGGCGCCATGTCTGCCGACGGAAATTATCTTGCATACGTATTGAACAACGAAGGCAACGAGTCGCTGTGGCTGCGCCATCTCTCCAGCGAAAGTAATGTGCAGATTATTCCGCCGCAGCATGTCGCGTACTCCGCGCTGCGATTTTCGCCCGATGGCAGCCACATTTATTATTCCCACACGCTATTGGCCAGCGGCCCGGCATCGCAGGAGTACGATCTTTACCGGATTCCCGTGCTGGGCGGAACTCCTCAGTTGCTGGTTAAAGATATCGACAGCAATCCCAGTTTTTCTCGCGACGGGCAACGTTTTGTTTTCCTGCGCGCCAACGATCCGGATCCGGGCAAATACCATCTGATCATCGCGAATGCCGACGGCAGCGACGAGAAAAGTATTTTCAGCGCACCCGTGGCCCATGTGGGGCTCGATGCGTCCTGGTCGCCGGATGGGAAGGTGGTTGCCGGCTCGATCATGGACCAGACCGGCAATAGCCTGACCTCCATGATTGCGATCGATCCGGAGAGTGGTAAGCAAACCACATTCTCCAAGCCTCCGTTCACTTTTATCAACAAAGTGGCCTGGCTGCCCGATGGGAGCGGGCTGGCGGTCATCGTGCAAAGTGCAGAAACCAATTTCAACCGGCAACAGGTTGGATTCATCAGTTATCCGGAGGGCAAGCTTCGTTCCATTACCGCCGACACCAATGACTATGCGACGTTGAGCGTGTCGTCCGACGGAAAAACAATTGCAACTGTGATGCAGCAATCGTTGCGTGACGTTTATGTGAGTTCTGGTCAGAAGGCCGACTACTCTGACGTCCGGCAGGTTCCTTCCGGAGACCCCGTCCCCACAATCTCGTGGGCGAGCGACGGGCATCTTCTGGCCGAACAGTACCCGTCCGTTCGAGTGATGGACGCGAGTGGTGAGATCAAGGGCGAAATCGGCAGCGAGAAGGACTCCGCGGCGCTCCAGCCGAACGGCTGCAGCGATGGCCGCGTCGTTTTCGCGCGGGGGATGATGAAAAACCTGGGGATCAGCATCTGGCGGAGCGAAGCTGACGGCACCGGCCTGCGCCGCATCACCGAAGGCAAGCGGGATGTGTTCCCCATGTGCTCTCCGGATGCAAAGACAGTCTTCTACATTGACACGGCCGCTGGGGCCTACATGAAGGTTTCCATTGATGGCGGGAAGCCAGAGCGGGTTTCGACAATGTATCCGGCAAATGCCGAGGGCGACGACATTGCGCGCGACGGCAAGACGGCGGTATTGGGCACCTACGATTTCAAAGCTCAGAAACCAAGCATCTCCCTGGTATCTATCGAGTCAGGCAAGCAACTGCGCGCTTTCGAGTATGATCCGCGCCATCGTGGGATACTTCGCTTCAGCCCCGATGGCAAGGGAATTGTCTATCCGATACGCGAGAAGGGCGTCGACAATCTTTGGGTGCAACCCCTCGACGGCGGCCCCGGACGGCAGCTAACCAACTTCACCGCGCTGAAGATCTACTGGTATCAATGGTCGCTTGACGGCAAGAGCCTGGCTCTTGTGCGGGGAGATTCACCATCAGACCTCGTACTCATTCAGGATTCGCAGAAAAAGTAGCGGCCCACAAATTTGGCCAGCGGTACACTCCCCCGCATGCTTCCCAGCTGTCCCGCTCATATCCTTTGAACGTTTGCCGCAACTACTTATCCCAAGGTGCGCGCCGCCGCCGAAGGCATGCAGATCGTGCTGTAGATTTTGCGGAGTGGATTCCGCGTCATCTACCCGAGCCCCGCAGAGCGCCCCCGAGGTCGCTCAGGAAAAACAGCATGCCTAGAATGATCGCTCCGAGTAGCGCAACAATCGCGATGAGAAACGTTTTCGCCGAACTTGGACTTGGCTTCGCCATCGTGCTTGCTTCCCGGTGATGCGGAGTCCGAATATATGCCGCGAGCCTGACCGAAGCGCCTGACCCGCTGCTGAGTCTGAATTTCGCCGTCTTGTAGGGGGAAGCTGAAAGCTTGACACAACCACCTTGCCCAATCAAGCACAATTCCACTGCACAGTTCTTCTGCCAGTCCACGGGCTGTGTGAGATTCTGTTCCTGTTCTTGCTTCCGTACCGTCCCGGCTCATATACTCTGAACGTTTGCCCACTTACTCCGGGAAGTTGTCCCGGCGTCGGTCGACAATCGATATCGCGATCATTCCGGAGCCGATTTATGACCACATTGACTGCCCCACCGCAGGTCGACAAAGAAAGCAATCCGTGGGAATCGCAGCGGGCGCGCTTTGATCTTGCTGCTCAAAAACTCAATCTCGACGACGGACTGTGGCGGGTTCTCCGTTATCCCAACCGCGAACTCACGGTCTACATCCCCGTCCAGATGGATGATGGCCACCTCGAAGTCTTCACCGGATTCCGCGTGCAGCATTCGATTGCGCGCGGCCCCGGCAAAGGCGGCGTCCGCTACGCCCCCGATGTGACGCTGGATGAAGTGCGCGCCCTGGCCAGTTGGATGACCTGGAAGTGCGCCGTCGTGAACATTCCGTTCGGCGGAGCCAAGGGCGGCATTATCTGTGACCCGCATAAGATGTCGATGGGCGAGATCGAGCGCATGACGCGCCGCTACACCTCCGAACTGATCGAATTCATCGGCCCCGAAAAAGACGTTCCCGCTCCCGACGTCAACACCAACGAACAAATCATGGCCTGGATGATGGACACCTATTCCATGCACATGCGGCAAACCGTAACGGCGTGCGTCACTGGAAAACCCATCAACATCGGCGGATCCCGTGGACGCCGCGAGGCTACCGGCCGCGGCGTGATGGTCGTCTGCGACGAAGCCATCAAGAAGCTCGGCCTCTCCCGCGAAAGCAGCCGCGTGATTGTGCAAGGCTTCGGCAACGTCGGCTCGAACGCTGCGCAACTTATGTTTCAGGGTGGATATAAAGTTATTGGCATCGCCGAAGTCGGCGGCGGCCTCTACAACAAGAACGGAATCGACCTGAACAAGCTGGTGGAATTCCGCCAGAAAAACGGCACGGTACACGGCTTCCCCGACGCGGAGAAGTACGATCCCGCCGAGTTGCTCACCACCGAGTGCGAAATCCTCATTCCCGCCGCGACCGAAAACGTCATCACCTCGCGCAACGTCGATCGCGTGAAGTGCCGCATTTTGGCCGAAGGCGCCAACGGACCTACCACGTCGGCCGCCGATGATGTCCTCACTGACAAAGGCGTCTTCGTCATTCCAGACATTCTTGCCAACGCCGGCGGCGTCACCACTTCCTACTTCGAGTGGGTACAGGACCGCCAGGGCTATTTCTGGAAAGAGTCCGTGGTCAACGAGCAACTGGAAGAAATTATGATTTCGTCCTTCGGCGACGTCGTCCGCTACGCCGAGACGCACAAAGTGAACAATCGCATCGCGGCCTACATGCTGGCCATCGACCGCGTCGCTTACACTATCCGCCAGCGCGGCATTTACGCCTAGGGAGCAGCTATGGGATCGATTCGCAGAGCGGTAGGCGGTCTAATTCTACTGTTAGCAGTCTCGTTGGCAAGCATTGCGGCTGCAAGCCAGGAGCCGGGCTCAAAGCCTGAGGCCATCGCGTCGCCGGCGCAGATGACGCACGCGTCTTCCGCCGACAAACTCGACATCAACACCGCCACAGCCGATCAACTCAAAGCCGTCCCCGGCATCGACGATGCCCATGCGCAGAAAATCATTGCCGGACGTCCCTACCGCACCAAGTTAGACCTGGTCCACAGAAAGATCATTACCCAGGCAACGTACGACAAGATCAAAGATCAGATCATCGCCAAGCAGCCGAAGCCGAGTGCAACAGCTCCGGCCGCTCCGAAATAGCCCCAGGCAGATCTAGCGCTTCCGGCTGGGATCATCGTCAGGATTGATGTAATTGAATTGCACCGGTGACGTGCCGTGGATCTGAACCACCACCTCCCCGCTTGCCATTACGTAATGGTGCATGTTGGGATCGAGATAGGCAAAGCTGCCCACCGGAAAGCTCCCCATGCTAGCCTCATCAAAGCGGTCTCCCATCCCAACTTTAAGCGTCCCTGAGAGCACAGTTACATTTTCGCGCTGGGGATGCCAATGGGGTGCGACGCGATATCTGTCGGGCATCTTCAAACGCACGGTGTAGTCCCCGCTCGTCGCCAGAGGATTGCCCTCCAGCACAGCCAGTTGCGCTCCCAGCGGCACGAATGACGGCGCCGGACCGTATGGGATCGCATCCGGTGTAAACACATTCTTCTCGGCAGAAGACGCCGCCGCCATAACACCAAAGCTGCCGGCGTGTTTCATCCATCCCATCCCTGCGAATAGCGCCAAGATCAAGAACAAACCCAGATTTCGTTTCATCCTAATTCCTCCTCTGACGTAGTCCTCTTGCTCATGGGCACACACTATCTCGCGTTTTTTGAAATGTGGCAATAAGGCGGCACTACTTTTTGTGTATTTTTCGTGTATCTTCGTAGGCTACTGACAGTTATGGCTTTATCCACCAAGCCCGGCCCGAAACCTGGTTCGAAGGTCGGTGACATCGAGCTCGACTTGGGCAGCTACGAGCTGCGCCACAGTGGCCGCAGAGTAAAGCTCGAAAAGAAATCGATGGAACTCCTGATCTTCCTGGTCCGCCGGCGCGGGCAGCTGGTTTCGCGTCAGGATATCGTGGCCAAACTCTGGCAGTCCGATCTCTTTATCGACACCGAGCGCAACATTAATAACATCGTACGGAAAATTCGCAGAGCGCTACGCGACGACGCCGCGAAACCTCATTTCCTGGAAACGGTAGTGGGCAAAGGTTACCGCTTCGTCGGACCCGTCCGCCTTATCAGTCCCCTCCATTCATCTTCCGATTCCACTCAGAGTTTCAGCGAAAATACGCCAGTAGACGACACCGCGCGGAGCGTCTACCCGTCGCTTGCTGTGATTCCACCTCATCTTCTCGGAAACACCAATGATGAAAAAGGCATCTGTCTGGGTTTCGCCGACTCCCTGATTTCACGCTTGGCCAATCTGGAGGGTATCGATGTCCTGCCGATCTCCACGACCTTGAACGTGCCCAATGGTATGACACCTCCAGAAATCGCGTTGCGGCTTGGCGTCCGTTTTATCATCCACGGCGCTATTCAGGCCTCAAGAGATGAGTGGCGTTTGTCAGTAGAACTTTTTGATTCGCATTCTCAAGGCGTCTGCTTCAGCAGGAAGTTTGTTCTCGACGTCAACCACCCCTTCGATGCTGTTAACGACATTGCCGCTCATACCGCCGGCGCGCTGAAGCGTCCTATTCATGAGCCGCGCCGGGCGGCCAGCACTCGCTACAGCCGCGATCCGATGGCGTACGCTGAGTTCATGCAGGGCTACCGGCTTAGTTCATCGGGCGACCCCAGGCTGCTGGAGGAAGCCACCCAGCCCCTGATGAATGCGGTCGCTCGCGATCCCGCCTTTGCGCTCGCACATGCGATTCTCTCATTCGTATGTACTAAACGCCACTTCGAGACCGATCCCCGGCGGAGTTGGCTGGAGAAGGCCGAATTCCACTGCCAGCGCGCCCTGGAACTGGATAGCACTCTGGCTGAAGGTCATGTGGCCAAAGCGTTTCTGCTATGGGGACCGTCAAAAAACTTCCAGCATATCGAGGCGATTGCGGAACTCAAGCGTGCCCTCGCCCTTCAAAAGAACTTGCCGCATGCCTACAGCCGTCTGGGGACGATCCTGGCGCACGTCGGTCTGCTTGATCATTCCCGCACCATGTATGAAAGAGGCAGGCCTTTCGATCCCCAAAAAACCGTCAGCCACAGCATCTCGCAGGTGTATTTGTGGAGCGGAGAGTACGAATCAGCCCGGCAAGAGTTGCAGAAATGGCGTGCGGACAATCCGGAGAATAAGTACGCCATTCATTTTGCGCTGGAACTCGCGATCTTAACCGGCAGATTGGAAGAGGCCAGGATCTTGCTCAGCGAAGCTGGCGACCTCGTGCAGGAAGAGCCCATGATCACTAGTCTTCAAGCCGCGCTGCATGCATCGATGGGCGAGTCCGACCAGGCGCTGCAGAGCGTGAACCAGGCGTGTACGAACCCAAAATCGTTCGGTCATGCTCACCACACGCATTATCAGATCGCCTGTACTTTTTCTCTGCTGAATCGGCCGGAAGTTGCATTGCAGTGGCTGGAACGCAGCGTTGACACCGGCTTCGCATGCTGGCCGTTTTTTCAGAAGGATCCACGGCTGAAAAACCTGCGCCGCCTCTCCCAGTTCGAACTCCTGGTGAGTTCTTTACAGGCAAAGTATCCCGACCACTTGGGCTTGCTGTAGGCTGGTGATTGCGTTCCCTCTCCCCGTGGAGGATAATCAAGTTGTCCTCCGGCACCCTTCCGGAGACTGTCGAGTCGCGGTGAACCTGCCGAATTCCATCACGCTGATCCGCATCTGCAGCATCCCTCTGCTGATCTGGATCTTGTCCACGAACTATTTCAGCAGCGCTCACGGCGCCAAGGAATTGCTCGCCTCAGCGATCTTCATTGCCGCCTCCATGACCGACGGCATTGACGGATACCTCGCCCGCAAGCGCGGCCAGATCACCACCATGGGTATCCTGCTCGATCCCATGGCCGACAAACTTCTAATCGCCGCCGCCTTCGTCACGCTGGTTCAATTCAATCCCAGCCTGGTTCCCGCATGGATCGCCGTCATCATCATTGGCCGCGAGTTTCTGGTGAGCGGCCTGCGCTCCATCGCCGCCTCTGGAGGCTTCACCATCGAGGCCAGCGAACTCGGCAAGTTCAAAATGGTCGTGCAAATCGTTTCCGTGGTCGCGGTCATTCTCGACCATCGCTGGAAAGAATGGCCGGTCTATGGCAACTTCATCTTCCCCGTGCACTGGATCGCCTACGTCTCGATCTGGTTCGTAGTGTGCGTTTCACTGATCTCAGGCATTGATTACTTTGCCGCCTTCTGGTCGAAGATTGATCGCCAGGTTTCGAAGCGCCGCCGCCGTGCGTTTATTCTTAGCCGCCGCCGCAAACCGCAAGCCGCGCCCCGTCCCGCCGATGCCGATGTCGCACCCTCAACCTAATTCGCCGTCGGACGTCGCTTCCTCGGGGGCTGTTCACCATCAGTTCTCTCTCCAGCCTTCTCCGCCCGAGTTCTCCCCGGAAGAACGCACCGTGCTGCTGTGCCTGGCGCACGATTCCATCTCTTCCGCACTGCAGCGTAGCGAAATTTCTCCTGATCTGTCCAAGTTTGATCCGCCTACGCCGCATCTTGCCGAACTGCGCGGCGTTTTCACTTCACTCCATCTGCGTGGCGAGTTGCGTGGATGCGTCGGCTACGTCCTGCCCACGTCTCCCGTCTATCGCGCCGTGGCGGAGACCGCCCGCGCCGCCGCCTTCGACGACAACCGCTTCCCCCCCGTCACATCCGACGAAGCTCCTCATCTCGAAATCGAGCTAAGCATCCTCACGCCCCCGGAGCCGATTCATCCCGAAGCGATCGAAGTAGGACGCCACGGCCTCCTCGTCAGCCAGCACGGACGCCGCGGCCTTCTCCTTCCCCAAGTCCCAGTCGAACGCAAATGGGATCGCATCACCTTCCTCGAACAAACCTGCCGCAAAGCCGGACTGCCCATAGACGCATGGCGAAAAGGCGCGTCCATCCTAGCTTTCAGCGCGGAAGTGTTCGGGGACAAAATCTGAACACCCGCCCGAGAGGGGAGGAATTTCGGGGGCGGCCCCTTCGCGTTTTGCAAAGGGTGGTCTTCCCAACTGTAAGTCCCTTAGAGCTTTTGCGATTTTGACTTGGGTGGCAGTGTGCTCCGCGGCGTCTCCTAAACTAGCGAGGCTTCTTTCTAAGCTGCAGGTCGGGACGCAGCGCTGAAGGATCAGGGCGAACAGTGAGGGCGTGATGGGAATTGCCTGTAGTCAGACTGAACGCGTAGAAATTGCCTTCGTCCCCCACGTAGAGGACGCCGTCAGCTACGGAAGGACTCGAAGGGTAATACGCGCCGCTGAACTGCCACAGCGTGGCCCCGGTGTCGGCGTCCAAGGCAAGAATGTTGTGTTGACCCTGCGTCACGTACAGAACGCCATTGGCGAGCGCGGGGGCAGAGGTTCCGCTCGACGAAGTTGACGCGCGTTTCCAGAGAAGGCTGCCTGAAGCAGCATCCAGAGCATACAAGTTGCCGTCCTGGGACGACACATAAACTACATGATTCGCTATTGCCGAAGCGATGGTAATCGCGCCCGCTGTGGCGAAGCTCCACCGAAGACTATGGCTGGTGGCGTCGATTGCATAAAAATTCTTATCAGTCGATCCCACGTATACGACGCCGAGCGACACGGTTGGGGGGCACCAGATATCTCCCGTGTTGCCGATCGCGTAGTTCCACAAGAAAGCGCCGCTGGTAGCGTCAAGGGCAAGGAGGTTGGCGGAAGCCACATAGACGACCCCATCAGCAACGGCCAGAGCGGAATATAAGTTGGAAGCTCCCGAGTTATAGTTCCAAAGTTCCGAGCCGGTTTTGGCATCGACGGCGTGGACATAACCATCCGTCGAGTTGAAAAAAACTACATCACCGTTAAGCGTGACACCGTACACAGATTGGAGCGGACCCTGCCAAAGTACCTGGCCGGTGTTGATGTCCAATGCGTGAAGTCCGTCGAATCCGCCGAAATAGACGACGCCGCCACCGACGGCGGGCGAACTCGCGATCGACCCTGCCGGGTCAAGATACTTCCACAGAACCTGGCCGGTCGAAGCCCGCAAGGCATATAAGTGGCTGTCCTGGGAAGCGAGGTAGACGACCCCGTCCGACACCGCTGCGATGCTGTCGATCGTGCCGTTACTGTCGCTCCACTTCAGCGTGAGATTGCGAACTGACTTCCTGCTAAGCACGTTCTCGTGGAGATTGAGCCCGGAGTTAGCGGCGTCGTAGCGCGATTGGGTCCAATCGGTTTCCACTAAGAAGGGTTTCTGCGCGGATTTCTGGTCATTGCGCTCGACGGCGCTCACCCAGTGCTCACCGGGTTGAGCGGTTTTCATGGTCTGGATGGGAATATGGCTGAAACTTCCGTTGCCATCGGTGACCGCCACGGCCATATCCTGCGTGTCGAAATAGATGTCGACGGTGACATTTGTTGCAAAACGTGTCCCAGATACGAGAATGACGCTGGTGGGCGGGCCAGACGTTGTCGAGAGCAAGATCGACGGCACAGCAGGAGCGGCCATTACAAATAACGGGCAGGCCAAGAGCGAGCCAGCACAGAGTAGAACAATATTCCTGGCAGTAAGTGGAAGGGAGATCATTCCGAAACCCCGGCCGATAGGCGTTTCACGGGCAACGTGATTCTTATCCAGAAAATGAGCCTTGTCAATCTAAAAGCCTTGTCAATCCGAGAACCGCACGATGTTTTCAAACTTCAGTGCCGACCAGAAAGCTATTTGAACGGATTCACGATTTGCAGCCCGTGGATCTGTCGTCCGTGCTGCATATCCTCGGATAAGAGTACGGAGCAGCCCGACTGTTTGGCGGCGCGAATGACGAGTGCGTCCCAGAAAGAAAAGCTGTGGAGCCGGTGAAGGTCGATGGCGGCGAGGATATCGGCAAGGTCGGGAGCGGCCACGTCGAATTCCGCGAGGAGTTCGACCTTGCGGCGGGCGATGGCCGGGTCGACTCGCAGCTTGCGGGTCACGGTGACGAAATATTCCTGGAGCACTTGCAACGATACGACCCCGGTCCTCTCCCGGCGGTGCTCGGCCACAAGATCGAGGGCGCGTTTCTGTTTCGCGGGAGAAGCCTTATCGTCGGCATAAATGAGGATGTTGGTGTCGAAGAAACTACGAACGGGCATTGTCTTCGCGGGCATTGTCTTGTCGCTCATGAATCTCTTCTCGATTGAAACGCCAGCCGCGGGAGTGGCCTTGCCCCGACAGCCGCTTGAATTCTTCGATACTGCGTTCGGGATCGTCGCCGCCGGCCACGGTTTGCAGGTAGTCGCGGATCATCTGATTCAGGCTTTTGCCAAGGGCTTCGGCCTTCTGGCGGGCCCGGGCAACCAGCTGCTCATCGATGGATAGAGTTACATTCATTAACACAGTATATGTGGACACTGGTTATGTGTCAACTTAGACAAAAGTTAAAATTCACCACCCCTGCCGGATACTTCAGCAACCTAGAACGCTAGACCGATCCCTCCAGTGTTCCCTCATTACTGCCGATGATACGTTAGGGCCGCAAATCGCCCCGGAGGTCGAATGCCTTTGTTCTTCGCACCGCTCGGACGTCGTCGCGCATTCTCATTTCTAGTCCTGACAATTTTCTTAACTCTTTCTCAGGACACACCGGCCCACGCCCAGCTTCCAGCCAATCCTTCTCCAGCAAATTCTGCGAACCCGCTGTTTACTCAGCCGCAAGACCGCATCACCACCTTTATTGATGAAGACCAACGCGTCACCCTGCGTGGCAATCGCCATCCCCTGGCGATTTCGAAATATGACGCCGGCAAGGTTGCGCCCGGCTATCCGATGGAACACATGCTGCTGACCTTGCTGCCCGACGCCGCGCAGGAAGACGCGCTCAATCAGTTGCTCGACGCGCAGCACAATCCTGAGTCCCCTTACTTTCACCAGTGGCTCACGCCGGAACAATATGGCGAACGCTTCGGCGTCTCCGAAGCCGACGCTGCGCAGGTTACCGATTGGTTGCAGGCGCACGGCATGGAAGTGGAAGAAATTTCCGCGGGACGCCGTTCGATAATTTTCACCGGCACCGCGGCGCAAGTCGAGTCAGCCTTCCATACCCAGATTCATGCCTACCAGATTGATGGAGAATTCCACCACGCCAACGCCAGCGATCCAGAAATCCCGGCAGCCTTCGACGGAGTTGTCGGCGGTATTGTGTCGCTCCACGACTTCCGTAGCGCGGCCATGCATAACGGACGACGCTTGCCTGCGCCCAATTTCACCAATGGCAGCTCTTACTATCTTGCTCCGGCGGATTTCGCCACCATCTACGACCTCGGCCCGCTCTACCAGCAATCGATCAATGGCAGCGGGCAGTCGGTCGCGATCGTGGCTCGGTCCAATATCAATATTGCCGACGTGCGCCAGTTCCGAACTTCCTTCGGCCTTCCCGTCAACGATCCTCAGATTATCGTCAACGGCAGCGATCCGGGAATCTTCAGTTCCGGCGAAGAGACCGAAGCCGATCTTGATGTCGAGTGGTCCGGCGCCGTCGCCAAGAATGCAACGATCAAGTTTGTAGTCTCGAAGTCCACCAACTCGAGCGACGGCACTTATCTTTCCGCGCAATACATCGTGAATCACAACCTCGCGCCGGTGATGAGCATGAGCTTCGGCCTGTGCGAGGCCGCGCTCGGTTCCTCAGGAAACAGTTTCATCAACAGCCTGTGGCAGCAAGCAGCCGCGCAAGGAATCACGGTATTCGTTTCTTCCGGCGACGACGGCGCCGCCGCATGCGATTCCGCATCCGCCTCGCGCGCCACCCACGGACGCGGCGTCAACGGCCTCTGCTCCTCGCCATACAGCGTGTGCATCGGCGGCACGCAATTCAACGACGCTAACGGATCCCTCTACTGGTCGCCCTCGAACGCGTCGGCGACGCAATCCTCCGCGCTGAGCTACATCCCGGAAGTCGCATGGAACGAAAGCACCATGGGCGGCTTGTGGGCGACCAGCGGCGGCGCGAGCACCATCTATGCCAAGCCTTCGTGGCAAACCGGCGCGGGCGTTCCCACCGACGGCAAGCGCGACGTGCCTGACGTTTCCCTAACCTCCGCTGGACATGACGGCTATCTCATCTACCAGAATGGCGGGCTCTATGTTGTCGGAGGCACGTCCGCGGCAGCGCCGTCGTTTGCCGGAGTGATGGCGCTGGTCGTGCAACACGCAGCGGCTCGTCAGGGCAATGCCAACGCCGCGTTTTATTCGCTGGCCAGCAAGCAGAGGGCTGGCGGAGCCGCGGCATTTCACGACATCACCAGCGGCAACAATAGCGTTCCCGGACAAACCGGCTTCACCGCCGCCGCTGGATACGATCAAGCCACCGGACTCGGCTCGATCGACGCGTCGGTGTTGGTCAGCCACTGGAGCGACGCCACGGCTACGCCCGCATTTCACGCATCTCTGTCATCAAACTCTCTCTCGATTCCGGCGGGATCGAGCGGCAGCGTTACGCTGAGTGTGACCGTGAGTGGAGGCTTCAACACAGCTGTCGCTTTCTCTGTGACCGGATTGCCCAGTGGCGTCTCCGCCACGTTCACGCCGTCCACATTGTCCGCGCCGGGATCAGGCAGCAGCGTGCTGAAAATCAGCGCAGCCAGCAACGCCAGGGCTGGAACTTATTCCGCCACCGTGTCAGCTGCGGGCGGAGGCCTGAAGCAGCAGATACCGCTCTCGGTCACGTGCGGGACGGTGCACGGCGTCATCCATCGTTGAGGGGCGTGCGGTCTCGCGGGCTGGCTGTGATCTTTCAACACGTTGTTCCCAAGAAGTGAATAGTCCATTCGAGCAAGACCGGAGAAGCTGATGGTGCTGACCAATCCGCTTCGAAGGAGTCGACCGAATGGACCTTCACCAGAA
>Ga0307479_10000194_pt1 | contig 57135 bp, 45 predicted proteins | sample atmos_gasesECM4C_FD_203743 | JGI IMG/M metagenome (GOLD analysis project Ga0307479, IMG submission 203743) | Hardwood forest soil microbial communities from Morgan-Monroe State Forest, Indiana, United States - atmos_gasesECM4C_515 | ecosystem: Environmental > Terrestrial > Soil > Temperate...
GCTACCGCGGCGGTGGGGGCAAGGGTGCCATGGTCTTCCTCGTCGGGCATGCCCTTCGGCCCATAGGCCGCATAGCCATAAAACTGCGTCGGCTTGCCTTTGAAATTTATAACTAGATCACCTGGTCCATCGCAGGCGCTGAGGCCCCAGATGTCCTTGGAATAACCATCCCAACCCATGGGGTTGGCAATGGCATAGTTGCGCTGCGCATAGGTGGCGCGGCGGGAATTCTCGAAATAGTCAAACCCGGTCGCGCGCGTGGTCGCATCATAGATGCCGCGATAGTCAACCCACACGGCCCCATATTGATGCGCAAAGTGCGGCCCAAAGGAGAGGTAGCGGTTCGTACCTTCTCCGCGCCAATATTTTGGGAAGGGCGCAGTCCACGCCTCGTAGGCGCCCTCCTTAGCCGGGTGAGACCGTGAGCCGAGCGCGAGGAAATAGAGCGCCATGCCCTCGTTATAGCCATCCCAATTTCGCTCAATAAAGCCGCTCTCCGGGTGCCAGCCCATCGAGATGGCTTTGCCGCCCGTGCTATTGGCCTGCATCCAATCCCATTCGGTGCGATCCAGCAGACGCTGCGCGAGTGCACGGATCTCCTTTTCCTTCTCATCCTCCTGGTCGAACCAGCCTTGCGCAAATGCCATGCCCATTTGCAGCCAGCAGGTATCAATTGTTGAAAGTTCCCAATCTGGCAACCGTAGTCCGGTCTCCATATCGATAAGGTGGTAATAGAAGCCACGATAGCCCGCGGTGCCAGACCGTTGTTCGCCCTGCGGTAATTGCTCAAAGAACCGCAGCGTCCGCAGCGTGATGTCTCGTGCCTGATTGCGTGTGATCCAACCGCGCTCAACTCCAATTGGCCAGGCAGTTAGAGCGAAGCCTGTCCCCGTGATGCTGCAAGCGGCCGGCGTCGACCAACGATCTGCCATCAGGCCGTTTCTATGGTTCACACGCTCCCAGTAAAAAGAAAAAGTGCGATGCTCAATATCGCTGAGCAACTGGGAATCCGAAACGCGCGCCGTAATGGCCTTCGCCCATATCGGACTAGAAACAATTCCCGCGGCAGCAGCGCTGAGGAAACTGCGGCGGGTCAGTGTCGGAGGCTCGCTGGGCATGGTCCAGTCAGTATAGCGGGGAGGAGACCAGAGCCGGGGTGGCTTTGCCCATTCCACGATAGGAAACAAAGGAAGAACCGAAGGTTTGCCCGAAGTGGAAGAGTCCGTACTGGAATGTGCCGCGCCAGAAGCCAACCAAACACCAAGGCTAGCGGGTCGTCTGGCAGGACAGACTGTAGCCGAGGGCATGGATGCTGTCAAATCGGCTATTAAGCCAACTTCTCGATTTTGGCGAGCAGGGTGGAATAGGATTCAAGAGCTTGCTTTGTGGCTGTGCTCTTGGCGGCTTGTGTACGAGCCTCGTTACACGGCTGAGCAGCAACAGCAGCGAGTAGACCGCGCAGTTCGGCTAGTTCGGCGACCATCTGATGAAGAACTTCTTGCACTGCTTTCATAGCAACCCCCTGTTTTCTCGGTACGGTGGCTTAGTCACATTTCTCCCACCACAAGTGGTTGGTTCCGTCCGTGTTTGGATGAGTGAATTGCGCGTACTCCGTTGCACCGTTCCACTTGTATTTGCCCGTAGGGTTTCCGGCCATACCGTGCTCGGCGCAGGTAGCTGTGACCGGGCAATCTGCTACGGCAGTTAGGCAGAAGCACAGCAAGAGAGTGAAGGCAAATAGGATTTGTCTCATATCTAAAATCCTAGGCTTGTACGGAAAACGTACAACGGTACGGAAGTCAGTCGCGGAAGGGCTAGACCCAAAAACACAGGCAGGATTACCACTCAAGCCCGATGCGGTGCGGGCGGCGAGTGCCTAAACTGAAAGAATGAAACGGGCGGCGCTGGTAACACTTGGAATCGTCGTAGGCTACTGGCAACTCCGCGATTGGTTGGACTACTGGTTGCCCGCGATTGGCGCACTCGATAGTGGGTATGCTCTCGTTCAAATCGCTGCTCTCTGTATTTTTGCTTCTATCGCTTTCGGGAGTGTCGTTTCTCTGGCCTATCGCGCTCTCAATTGGATTTTTGAGTAGTTCGAACTTCCCGTTTCGCAAGCGGGAGGAGAGCGCACCCCTGTCACGGGTGAGGCCGAATCGGGGTAAGCGACGTAGTTCAAATGAACGCACGTTAATCCTATCCCTTTGCCGCCACTTACGCTTTCGCGTTTCCGTGGTTTGTCACTAGGACAGGCGTTAGGCAGGTTGCTCGCCCCGATCAAACTTACTTCCGATTCCATAAAACGGAAAACGTCACTTCCGTAACTTTTTGGGCAGGACCACGAGTTTATGGGCAGACAAGAATTATTGGGCAAAGCCAGCCGGGGTTATGAGTCTTTCGATCCGATGGAGGTTGGGTGGCGCAAGAACGCCCCCGTTCATCCCATGCCTTGAAAATCCCAGTCCGAAGGGCGGAATACTCACTAACGGAGAACGTCGCCTCTCCATTTCAGGCTGAACCAAGACATTGGCCGTAGAGGCTTATCGAACATTACTGGAAGAAGGCGAGAAATATTAATGGGAGATTGGACGAATTGCCCAATCGGTACAAGGAGAATGCGGCTGGCTAAAAGAAGCGCGGAGCTTAGCATGAGAGATTGTTTGCATTTAGTGCCTGCATCGCCTACACTATATGCATGCAATACACCATTCGCAACGTGCCGGATATCTTGGACGAAGCTCTCCGCCGCGCTGCTCGCGAGCAGGGAAAAAGCCTGAATGAAGTAGCGATCGAAGCCTTGGCCCGGGGCACCGGTGTCACCGGCGAGAACCACCGCCAACGCGATCTCGCCGACATTGCAGGCACCTGGCGCAAAGATGCCGCTTTTGATAGCGCATTGGCTGAGCAGGACACGATTGATGAAGAGATATGGCAGTGAGGCTGGCTCTCGATACTAACCGCTACACCGACCTTTGCCGGGGCGATGTCTCTGTAATTGAAACCGTCGAACGTGCAGATGAAGTCTGGCTGCCCTTCATCGTGTTGGGAGAATTGCGCGCTGGGTTCGCCGTAGGCACTCAAGGACCGCGCAACGAAGCTATCTTGCGGCGTTTTCTTATGAAGCCCGGATTGGGCGTGCTGTATGCCGATGAACAAACCACGCATCACTACGGTGCGGTTTACCGCCAACTACGGAAACAAGGCACTCCCATCCCAACCAACGACATGTGGATCGCGGCCCTCGTCCTGCAACATTCTCTGGTCCTGTGTGCTCGCGACGCGCATTTTGACGTCCTTCCCCAACTCACTCGCGCATAGGGCCGTGTTCAACGCACTCCGGCGCTAATCCATACAACTTCCAGACGATCCACAGCCTCACACTTAGAAAGGGTCGTTTAACCTTGACTTCAATCGTGGTCAAAGCTGATCCTTGTAGCTTTCATATAGTTATGAAACAGGCTCCTCAAAGCGGCGTTAAGTTGTTTCTCCGCAAGATTTTGCCCGCAACCTCTTGCAACCCAAAGATCAAATCGCATTTTTTTCCTAACTCGCTGATTCCAGTAGGACGGGGGGTAGGGGGGTATGCCTCCAAATCACTGATTTTCCCCATTCAGGAATTACCTTTCTTCGCGGCATTCGCATTCATCCTGCTCATTTTTCCAGCCCTCGCCTCCGCCCAGGCTCCGCACGGCACACTAGTTCACGAAGAAACCATCCGCGTTTCGCCCAGTGCCGATACTGCCAAGCTTGGCGAGGCTGGTCGCGGACACGAACTCGTTATTCTCGATACCAGCAGCGGATGGGTTCACGTCGAGGCCATTCTCCGCGCGCCCAGCCGCGATCGCGACACCGACGAAGAAGACGAAGGCAAAACCATCACGGGATGGGTTCCGGGCAAGGCGCTGGTGACTACCTCAACGCCCAACGGCGACAAGATCGTCTTCGGCGAGGCCGCCGATTCCGAAGATCAGGCGAGCCGCCGCCGTGGACGCCGCGACGCCGCCCAAGACGCCCTGCGCCTCTATTTCCGCGTCTACGATTTATTCCCCACGTCACCGCTCGCCGCCGAAGCTCTTTACCGCGCGGCCGACATTCGCTGGCAGGTCGAACGCTCCGACGTGCTTACCCGCCCTTCCGCGCGCGAACGCGATCCCTACATGCGCGGCCAGATCGACGAGGAGTGGATGAAGCTGGTCATCAAGAAATTCCCCGGCACGAAGTGGGCCGACCGTGCTGCCTTCCATTTGCTTGATAACAAACTATGCGGCGACTGGCAAGGCGCTTCACGCTGCCCGGAAAAAGAAGCTGATATGTACGAAAAATACGTGAGTGAGCACGAGCAATCTCCGGATGCGCCGGAAGCCTTGTATGACGCGGCCTGGCGTCGATCGGCATTAATTGAGATTTACAAGACCGAAGCCAACCAGAAAAAAACGGAGGAATCGAAGAATCGCGCGCTCGCACTGGCACAGAAGATCACAACCCAATATGCCCAGAGCGATTGGTCCTTGCGCGCGCAAAGACTGATTTTCTATATCCAGCAAGGCGTGCCCACCTGGGGCAACGAGAGCCAATAACTTTTTTCGTTCGACTGTCATCCTGAGCGAAGTGAATTCTTCGCAAAGCGAAAGAATTCATGCAGTCGAAGGATCCCTACCTGCCTGTAACGATGCGGCGATTAGCGGCGATTATAGGAGTTTGCTCAATACTCCCGTCATAGCATAAACAGTCCTCGTTGACTGCTTCAGCACGCAAGCTGCAAGGAGTTCTCGACTACGTTGTCGCCCGCAAAAAGCGGACGACAACTTCGCTCAGAATAACAATCCGCGTGTATCTGCCCAAAGTACCCTTCAACCTGCGATACTGTTTCCCTACTTTTTCGGAGGACGATTGAACGACTACCTGCTCTCACTCATTCTTGGCGTTGTCGAAGGCCTCACCGAATTTCTACCCGTCAGCTCAACCGCCCATTTGCGACTCTCCGAAGCGCTGCTGCACGCCTCTGGTTTGGCCCCAGCTCTCACTCTCGACAACGGCTACTGGAAGATGTATTCCATCGTCATTCAACTCGGCGCAATCTTATGCCTACCGGTCTACTTCTGGAGCCGCATCATGAAGTTCCTGTCCACTTTCCCAAGCGGTGAACGCGGAGACCGTAACGTCTTAACTCATCCCCTCGGCCTGACAGCAGTAGCTTTCGTCGTCACGGCCGTTCCATCATTTCTGCTGACCAAAGTGATCGGCAAGCATCTCGAAGACATCATGATCATCGGCTGGTCGCTGCTGATCGGCGGAATCGTCATGTGGATTGTCGATGGCATGAATGCCAAGGCCGAAGCTGCGGGACCTGGCGGTAACAGTCGTATTCACACCTGGAACATGGAAGACATGAGCTTGGGACAATCCATTTGGATCGGATTCTGCCAGATCTTCTCCGCTGTCTTCCCGGGAACATCGCGCTCCATGTCAACGATCGCAGGCGGACAGATTGCCGGCATGTCGCGCGCCGCGGCGCTTGAGTTCTCCTTCTTCCTGTCGATACCAACTATGGCCGCCGCGACACTTTACACGCTGTATAAGTCGCTTCGCGGCAAAGGCGAGAATCCCATCGGCGTCGCGCAGATCGATCCGCACGGCTGGGTCGTGCTCGCTATCGGCTTCGTGATCTCGTTTATGGTTGCGTATGCGTCGGTGGCATGGTTCATGGCTTACGTCCGGAAGCGTGGCTTCGCTCCGTTCGCCGTGTACCGAATCATCGTTGGCACACTGGTGCTGGTGTTCGCTGCAAAGCTGGCGTAGTGACGTTGCAAGCAACGTCGCTACGTCACACTAGTCCCTCGAAACCCTGATGGTCATCTCACCTCATCCAGCATAACTCTGGGCTGGTCAATGGCTTACGGCCCATTGGCCGGTCGGGCAGTGACTTCAGTACCTTAGTCCTTTATGAATCAGCGACTTATAATCCATTCAGAATCGCTAGCGTGATTCATAACCAGTTTAAGTAAGAAGAAAGATTAGGAGCTTGCCGCGTCTCTTTTCAGGCCGCTCGCGCTCAGCGAGTGAGGCCTGTGAGATCGCCATCAACTCAAGTGGATCCGGTCTTCGCATCGGCGGTGTTCGTCCTCGGGCTGGCCTTCGGCAGCTTCCTGAATGTGTGTATCTACCGCATGCCGTTGGGACTCTCGGTCGTGACACCACGTTCAGCTTGCCCCAAATGCAAACAACCGATTGCTCTGTACGACAATATTCCAGTCCTGAGCTGGCTGATCCTGCGCGGGCGCTGCCGTCATTGCAAGTCACCCATTTCGCCACGCTACCTGATGATCGAACTACTTACCGGCTTACTGTTTTTCTCCTGTTACTGGTTCTTCGGGCTGACGCTTTCGACGCTGAAATACTGCACCTTCGCATTTCTCCTGCTCGGCCTTATCTTCACCGATGCCGAGACCAAGCTGCTGCCTGACAAACTCACCCTGCCCGGACTCGCGCTCGGTATCGTCTTCAGCCTGCTCGTTCCGGTGAATGATCTTGCTTCCCAGTTTCTGCCCGGAGTTGTGAACCTTCCTTTCAGCGGTGATGTGTCGGTTCGCATTCTCTCCCTCACCGATTCCCTGCTGGGCGCGGCCTTGGGTGCGTCGTTCATTTACGGAGCGGGCGCCATCTACCTGCGCTGGCGCGGCATGGAAGGTATGGGCTTTGGCGATGTGAAGCTGATGGCGATGGTTGGCGCGTTTCTTGGGATGAAGCTCACGATCTTCACCATCTTCACCGCATCGCTGGCGGGATCGTTATTCGGCCTGACAACAGTCTTGATTGTCTGGCTGAAACGCACGCGGCGTTTCATGCGAAGGATTGCGAACGCGCAAGCGGCGCGCCGCCGCGGATGGCAGTCGGCGCAGATGGTCTATCGCTATTACCAGATGCCGTTCGGTGTCTTTCTCGGAAGTATGGCACTAGTTGCGTTTTTCTTCGGCAATCAATTCCTGCGCTGGTATGGGAGGCTCTGGTGAGATTCCTGGCCAACCCGCTCGTGCTGCGTGCCGGCGTCGTACTTTTCTGTGCGACCTTCGCCTTCTTGATGGGACTGATTTTCATTCGGTTACTGCGCAAGAGCATCGATGATGAAGCCAATATTTCCACGGACGCTTCGCCCTCGCTGGAGACTCTCCCGCTGCACGTTTACAACACTGTGATCCAGCAGCTCAAGCAACAGAAGCATGAACTGATCGCGCAATCGCAGGCGGAGCAGAATCGCGCCCGCACCTCTGAGACTTTTAGCCAGGCTGTGCTGTCCAACCTGTCGTGCGGTGTGCTCGTCTTCGGGACGAATGGATTAGTCAAGACCAGCAATCCAGCGGCGAAAGAGATCCTTGGATTCGCTTCGACCACAAGTATGGGTGCAGAAGATATTTTTCGTGGCGCGGTTATCAGCAAGGCGAATTGTGGGACGCATACTTTGACCGGTACTTCGACCGACGATGAATCACGTAGCGCCGGCGAATCTTTCAGCGACTCTATCCTTCTGTCCGATGAAGTCAACGTCGTGCTGCGCGAAGGCAGCGGCCGCCGCGAAGCGCAGGCCGAATACGAAACTCCAGCGGGCGAGTCTCGCTTTATCGCGGTCACCGTTTCTCCAGTTAAGGCTGTGAATGGCAATCTACTCGGCGTCGCGTGCCTTATCAATGACGTAACCGAATTGGAACGAATTCGCCGCGAACGCTCTCTGCAAGGCGAAATCTCGGCAGAAATGGCTCTGCAGTTACGCACTTCGCTCAACGCAATTTCTAGTTATGCACAGCAGCTCGCCGAAGCAGGTAACGCAAACCAATCCAGGCAACTGGCAACGGACATCGCGCACGAAGCCGCCAGCCTCGATCGCAATATTGGAAGTTTTCTGGCGGCAAAGGGCGCCACGCAAAGTGCGGCCGTCGGCGCGAGAAATTGAAGAGTTTTGAGAAGTTGAAGTAAGGGTTTGAGAAACTTCAAGGAAAAGGTGGAAGTCATGAAACGTATCGCATGCACTGGACTTGGAATCGTATTATCCCTCGGCCTGCTCGGCCTTCCCGCCGCAACACAGGCGCAGTCGAGCTCCGACTCGTCTGAGTCGTCTCTGGGCGACTATGCCCGGCAGGTTCGCAAGGCGCCCGCTTCGAAGAAGGTTTATGACAACGACAATCTGCCCGTAAACGATAAGCTCTCGATCGTAGGCCCGCCGCCGGCCGCGCCCACCGACAACGCCGGTGATGCGAAGTCTGACTCGTCCAGCACATCCTCCACTTCCAGCGACGCCAAGTCCTCTGGCGAAGCTAAGTCTGGTGAATCGAAGCCTTCCGGCGAAACGAAATCAGGCGAAAGCAAGTCTGGCGACGCCAAGAATTCAGATACAAAGAGCTCTGGTGACTCGAAGAGTTCTGACAGCAAAGGTTCCAGCGATCAGGCTCCTCTGAAAGCCGACACGAAGCCCGCCGACGAAAAGGCTCCTCTGAAGAGCACAGCCACGCCCAAGACTCCCGAGCAGGAAGCTGCCGACAAGGAAGCCGCCAAGCAGGCTGCCATCAAGCAGTGGGAGGACAAGCTGACCTCGCAGAAGCAGCAGATCGATCTGCTGGCCCGTGAGCTTGACGTGCTGCAACGCGAATACCAGATTCGCGCCGCCGCTATGTATGCCGATGCCGGCAACCGCATGCGCAATCAGGCTGATTGGGATAAGCAGGACGCTCAGTACAAGCAGCAGATTGCCGACAAGCAGAAAGAACTCGACGACGCCAAACAGAAAATGGACGACATGCAGGAACAGGCCCGCAAAGCCGGCGTGTCTGCTTCGGCCAGAGAAGAATCCTCGTCCACACAATCAGCGCAATAGCGATTGCGCAATGCTCATGCTGGGACAGCCGTCCTCGGTTGTCCCACTGTACGGGGCCATGTTCATAATCTAGGGTTTTAGGTAACGATCTAGGGTTGGTGGCGCAGCGCTGAAAGCGCTGCGCGACCCAAAAGTGATTTTTCTAACTGTTCCGCCCTCGGCTAGAAGTCCTAAATTAAACGTCCCTCTTGCAACCTCTGAATCTGCTTCATGTGATGTCTCCCGTGCACCAGATGAAACTTCCTCCACTGCGCGCCAGTCAGCGGACCGAGAATTGGGTGATCCAGCAATTTCCCGCCACCTAATTTTTTCTCACAGCTCGTGATCATTTCATCCATCTCGCTGATCTTCTCCATAATCTCGGCAACGACTTTCTCCTTTGGTAACCCTCGCGGACGCGAGAATGACGGCGCTTCCCTGCCCGACGGCAGATAACCAAAGCCGAGCACAACGAGCAAATTCCTGCGTTGGATCCATGTTGCAGGTGTAGTCGTAGCTTTCTGGGATTCCAGCACGCGGCTGAATCCTTTCGTCGTTCCCGTATACGTCAGATACAGGTGCTCCAGCACTTCTGCCGCACACCACTTCCCCGGCGGATGCTTGTGCAACTGCTCCGCAGTGAGACCTGCGATGACCGCTGCCAGATCTTCCTGCAACATTTTGAGATGGGGGTCCATGAGAGTTACTCGTGTTTTTCGCCTCTTCGGGTAGAATGTTGCGCGGCGACAAATCTCAACAGATTGATTAGACGAGCGTACAACAGGAAGGATGCCATGAAGACGGCTAGCCTCACCCACACAGAAGCAACCGCACAAGCGGAGATGTCGGGAGCGGCTTTTCGCGGTCAGCGCCGGTGCAGCGTGAATCGGGCGACTCAGCTTGGAACGACCTACGCCTGGTTTTCCGCCGTCCTCACACTCACCTTTTTGACGCTCTTCACTGCGTGCACTTCGGAGCCAAGCAAGCCGTCCGAGGCCAAACCCGAAGTCAAAAGCCCCGAGCTCCTCATGGGGCGATCTGCTTTCCAGAAGGTTTATGTTTCGGCGCATGGATGGCAGCCGGACGCCAAGCCTTATCGCCTTGAATCCACGGTCACCACCGACGGCAACGGACACGACGGGAAGGCAGCGGTGTGGCGCGGCAGTTTTGCCTCAGCCGTTCAGCGCACGGAAAAATCCTTCACGTGGTCGGGCAGCGCGGCCGATGGCGCGCCGGAGCGGGGCGTCAGTCCCGGCATTGAAGACAGTTATAGTGCCTCCAACACATCTACACAGGTTTTCGACATGGCCTTTCTCAAAATCGATTCCGATCAGGCGTTCACCGCGGCGCAGAAACACGGCGGCGACAAGATTTTGGAGAAGGAGCCGGATACACCGATATCCTATGCTTGTGACTGGAACCACAACACCAGCGAACTCGTCTGGCACGTGATCTATGGAGCCAGCCGCGACAACGTTAAGCTTAAAGTCGCGGTAAACGCTTCGACGGGTGAGTTCATCCGGGTGGAAAAGTAGTCCTCCCTACCCGGACGCCACTGAGTGCTTCAACAGAAGGAACAGCGGGGAAAGCATTACTCGCTTCGCCCGGCTGCTTCTTCCTTCTGCTTGATTTGGGCCCCGATCTGAGAAAAGAACTTGCATAGAGCTTCGGCGGAAGCGATGACTCGCTTCAAGGTCTGCGGCTCACCGAAGGTAGCGATGTCTTGCATCGAATATTGCAGACGAATGCGATCTGTGGCGCATTGCGCGCTCAACAATTCCACTTTGGCGGCGGAAAGGTCCGCCATAAGACGAGATATATCCACTTGCTTTCTTGCTGCCGGTACCATCTACAACTCCTTAAAATGTGTTGGGTTTAAACGCAGGTGAGTTCCGGCATCGGGCTTGGGGAGGACTGCCTGATTCGCCGGCGGAACTCCAACCTGCGGTGGTGCAATAATTTTAAGTATACAACGTTAGCAATACGCAGTGCAAATTACCAATTCGATTTTGTTGGGTGCTTTCTGGATTCATTTTCTTTTGACTCAGGATTTTTTGACTGCAGGAGGAGAAGTGCCCCGTCAACCAGACCCTGAACTGGAACAGCGGATTCTCGATGCGGCTTCGCGGCTATGGGCCCGCGGCGGCGAAAAGGCCCTTACCATGCGCGCTGTCGCCAAGGCTGCCCATACCACTACGCCCACCGTCTACGGACGTTATCGCGATCGCGGCGATATCCTTCGCGCGCTGCGTCTGGAAACCCGGCGCGAGCTTTTTTCTACGCTCAGCCGAACTGGTACGCTGAGCCAGTCGGTGGAGCGATACATCCACTTCGCCCTCGACCATAGTTACGCTTATGAGGTGTTATTCGACGGCGTAGGAAAACCGCCTTCCTTGCACGAGCCTTGGCCCTCATTCAATCTGATGCGCGAGCGTATAGCTTCGCGCATCGGCGGCACGCCGCGCGAACATTCGCGCCTCATGCTGGCGATCTGGTCGCTAATGCATGGAGCCGTCATGCTGATCATTCGCGGACGTTTTGAAGGCGCCCTGCGCGTACAGACTATCCATGCCTGCATCGACGCTTGCGAATCCATTATTGAAGCAGCGCGGTCAAAACGTGTGGTTGAGTCGGGCCCGAAATGGCCAGCCAGTCTGGTGCTGGGCGAGGGGATGGAAAGTCGGATAGGAGATGACAGCCACAGGAGAAAAAAGGCAGGAAGGAAACGAAAGTGAGAACTGCTCTTACTTCGAGCCCTTTAGGCGTACGATCGCCTTCTTCGCTTGTTCCGACTCCGGTCCGTTGGGCAGAATCTTCAAGTAAGCTTCGTATTCCTGCTGCGCTTCCCCTGGACGTTGCATCTTGTCGAGACACTGCGCCAAGCGAAAGATTGCGATCGCATCATTCGCTTTGTAGAAGAGTGCCTCGCGATAGCGATCCTCGGCCGCCTTATAGTTCTTGCGTTTGAAGTAGAAATCACCTACTTCGACGTCCTTCGCTGCTTTGTGCGGATTCCAGTAACGGAATTCGCTGGTATCAGTGGCGCCCGATCCTTCGTCGACCAACATGTCCGGGCTGCGCGGATGAGACTTGTCGTCATTGGCAGGCGGGCTAAGGTCGATCTGCGTATCTTTGCTCGAGCTTTCGCCGTCTTCGATTGAAGCTGCATTGACGCGATCCGAGCGCGGCGGCTCAAGGTTCGGACGATACGTAGGCTTCGCAGAAGATGAAGATGACGCGTCGGGCAACGATGCTGAATCCTGTTTCTGCGAATTCGAGGGTGTAGAGCTTGTCGATGGCGTGTTCGCAGGCGCGGTGGTTGATGGTGGAGTGTTCGGAGTAGAAGTGGAAGAAGAGTTGGAAGAATTCTGCGCCCACAGGCCTACACAACATCCGAAAATCACAATCACCACCGGCATACGCATAGTTCTTATTTTAGTACGATGCCGGAATTTGAAGCGCCGCCTTCTTTGTAGTTAATCGCTCACGCAGATTTGGAGCAAAAAAAGCAGGCCGCTCAGGGGGAGGCGTTGAGCGGCCTGGTTGGCGAAGTCCTCCGGGGAGGAGGGTTAAAGTCTTTTACATCGACGGGTTGTTCTGTCCCGTTGTAGTAGGCGTCGATGGCGTGGTGTCGCCGACCGTGTTGGTCATCAGGCGAACATCCACACGGCGATTGTCGGCGCGGCCAGATGATGTCTTGTTCGTCTCGACCGGCTTGTCTTTGCCGAGCCCGATGACGTAAATCTTGTGCGCGGGCACGTTGTACTTTGACGCCAGATACTGGATCACTGCATTGGCGCGGCGCTGGCTCAGATCGTAGTTGTAGTCCGCCGGGCCGACCGAGTCGGTTCCACCTTCGAGCGCGATGATGTAGCCCTTGGTCCCAGCAATGCTGCCCGCGAGCTGATCAAGCGCTTCTTTGGCCTTCGGCGTCAGGTTGTCGCGGTTGAACCCGAATTTGACCGAAGTCTCGGCGACAGCGTGATAGTTGTCGAGATTGGCGACGGTGTCGGTCAGCACGCCTACGCGCGTATTGGCGGCGTCAGCGGTCTGTTGTGCCTGTGCGGCGTTCTGTCCGGCGGCTTGCGCCTTCTGCTCCACATCGGCAGTCTTGGTGTTCACAGCCTGAATGCCGGCCTGCGCCCGGGCATCAACGTCCTTGATGTCCTTGGAATTCTTCGCGGTCAGGTCGTCGAGTTCGTTGGTCTTGTTGATCAGCGGTGTGGTCTGCTGTTTCACGTAGTTCTTGCTGGCGCAGCCCACGGTGGCTAGCATGCTGGCGGCGAGTAGTATCACTAACGAAGTGCGGGTCATATGGTCAGGCTCCTTAGTCAATTTCTTGTTTGCGCGCTCTAAATTGCGTTCCCTGATCCGGATTGCCTGGCTCAGGCCGTCTCGGCGCGCGAAAAGCTAATCTTGATCCCTGGGAATTTGCTGATTGCTTACTAGTCCCATCCCTACTTTTGCACGAGATATGCCAGTTGTCTGTACCGGGGACATCCTAGATAAGTATATACGTTTTCAATAGATTGCGGAATTTTACCGACTGGTCAGACCGCCGCACCTGTAGCGGCGCAACGCAAAGCCCACCCAAAAGAATGGAAATTTTATACGGTCGGCTGCCAGTCCTTTTTTGGCGGAATTCTGCCTGAAACCACCTGACAAATCCCTTTTCTCTGGCTGATATATTCGATGGCTCACATGCGCAAGACCATCCTTCCCCTCTTCTGGATGCTACTTTCTTTGCCGATCGCTGTTTGCCAGGGAACGCCTCAGCCTGAAAATGCGAACACTTCTCAAACGATCCCCCGAAGAGACGAATCCGTAATCGTCACTGGTACGTTCATTCCGGCACCTCTTTCGGAAAACGACCGTTCCGTTGAGTCGCTGGATACACGGCAGAATCCGCTGTTGTTCGGCACGAGTGTCGATCATTTGCGCCTCGACCCGGCAATCGATTTGCAGCAGCGCGCGCCTTACGGTGTGCAGTCGGACTTATCCATCCTGGGTTCGACTTTCGGCGAGACCCTGGTCCTGCTCAATGGATTGCGTATGAACGACGCGCAGACCGCGCATCACAACATGGACATACCCGTGCCCATGGAAGCCCTCTCCAGCATTGAAGTGCTGCATGGCGCGGGCTCAACATTCTATGGCGCGGACGCTATGGGCGGGGCCGTCAACTTCATTACCGCTCCGGCAAAGGCAACTGAGATTCGATTACTTGCCGGCCTGGGCAATCAAGGGTTTAACCAGGAGCACGTCTTTGCTTCGTTCCTGATCCACGACTGGTCGGAAACGATCACCGCTGACCGTGATTTCTCGAGCGGATTCATTCCCGACCGCGACTACCGCAGCAGCGCGACATCATCAGAAACGCAATTTAAGTCCTCTTTAGGACAAACCAATGTCATGTTCGCGGGCAGTGACCGCCCCTACGGCGCCGACCAGTTTTACGGAAACTTTCCTTCGTGGGAGCGCACCAAGAACTGGTTCGCATCGGCGCAACAGGACCTTGGAGAACGGACCAGTGCCGTCTTCGGCTACCGCCGGCATAGCGACGAATTCATCTTGTTTCGCAACGATCCCGCGATTTACGAGAACAATCACATCGATCAAAGCTGGCAGGGCGCGCTACGCCGTCACGACAGCCTCTCTGACAACACGACCTTTTCTTACGGTGCCGAGGGCCAAGGAGACAGCATCAGTAGCAACAATCTCGGACAGCATGCACGGAACCGCGAGGCTCTCTACGGCAATTTGGATTTTCGATCGCTGCATAGCTTCTCCCTCTCAGCCGGAGTGCGCGAAGAATTGTTCAGTCGCGGGACTAATGTGTTTGCGCCCACGGTCGCTGGAGGATTCTGGATCAAGCCGGAATTCAAACTTCGTGCCAGCGTAAGCCGCGGATTTCGGCTGCCCACTTACACCGATCTCTACTACTCAGATCCGGCCAACGTCGGCAACCCGCTGCTGAAACCGGAGTCGGCATGGAGTTTTGAAACTGGCGCGGACTGGAATCCCGGCGGCCGGATCTCCGCAGGGATGACCTTCTTCCAACGCTGGGACCGAAATGTGATCGACTATGTACAGTTCGCGCCGAACCAGCCCTACCAGGCCACCAACATCGACAACCTGCACTTCACCGGAGCCGAAGTCAACACGACGATTCATCTACTTCATGAGCAACAAGTTGAACTCGCCTACACATTTCTCCACGGTGACCATGCTGCCCTGCCTCTCGGGGAAGTTTCGCGCTATGTGTTCAACTATCCTTCCCATGAAGCCGTCTTCGCCTGGACTGGCTCCTGGCGGCAACTGGTCGCCCGCACGCGCGTCGGCGTCACGCAACGCTTCCAGCACGACACCTATCCCGTATGGGATCTAGCGATCGCGCGCAAATCCGGCATCGTCCGCCCTTATTTGCAATTCGCGAATCTCAGCAACACCGGATATGAAGAAATCCCCGGAGTTCTGATGCCCAGCCGCAGCATTGTCGGGGGAATGGAATTGGTCTGGTCGCGTAAGCCCCAGTAGCGAGAGCGGTGAAGAGAACCCGCCTGGTCCGAACGCACCTGCCTCACCATCCAATAAAATAGAACTTTCCCGCGCCATGGACCTGCTCGCAAAAATTCGCACCATCCCCACTGAACCCGGCGTGTACCTCTACAAAAACGCCGAGGGCGAAGTCATCTACGTGGGGAAGGCGAAGAATTTGCGCAGCCGCGTCTCCAGCTACTTTCACGAAGGGCGATGGGAAGACGCCAAAACTGGCACGCTGGTGCGCGAAGCGGTCGATGTCGACTATATCGTCGTCGCCAACAACAAAGAGGCGCTCGCACTGGAAAATAATCTGATCAAACAGCGCAAGCCGCGCTTCAACATCCTGCTGCGCGACGACAAGTCTTACCCTTACGTGAAACTCACGCTCGCCGAGCGCTGGCCGCGGGTTTACGTCACGCGCCGTCTGCGCAAAGACGGCAGCGAATACTACGGCCCGTACTTCCCTGCTAATCTTGCATACCGCATCGTCGATCTCATTCACCGCAACTTTCTGATTCCATCGTGCAAGGTGGATCTGACGCGCTTTCATCCGCGGCCATGCTTGCAGTACTACATCAAGCGTTGCCTGGGCCCGTGTGTCAAAGAACTGACTACGCCGGATGTGTATCAGGAAGCCGTGCGTGATGTGAAATTGTTTCTCGAAGGGCGTCCCACGGATTTGTCACGATCGCTACGCGCACGCATGGAACAAGCCGCTGGAGTGCAGGAATATGAGCGTGCCGCACGATATCGCGATCTGATTTCTACCGTCGAGCAATTGCAGGAGCGCCAGCGTATTGCCGCCGCTGAAGGCGACGATGCCGATGTGTTTGGCTATCACTACGAGAACGGCATGCTGGCGGTGAATCTGTTTCACATGCGCGCGGGAAAGATGGTTGACCGGCGGGAATTTTTCTGGGAAGACTTGCCGGAAATCACCACAGATCATGTGAGGACAGCCGCCCCCGGCTGTCCGGGCGAGCAAAGCTCGCCAGTGTATTTGGCCGACAGCAGGGATGATCTCGAGGCCAATGATGCTACCGACGCAAACCCCAGCCGAGCTTCGCTCGGCACGGACGGCCGAGGGCGGCCGTCCCCACATGATCCAAGCCAATCACCGCAGGCCAGCCCAACTCAACAGTTCCATCCCGGGGAATTCTTCTCTGCCCTGCTCAAGCAGCTCTACATCGGACAACCCTACGTCCCGCGCAATCTATACATTCCGGTCGATTTCGAGGATCGCGAAGAACTTGAGGACCTGCTCTCCGAGCAAGTGGCGGACAGGAGTGTCCGCCCCACACGGGTACACATTTTTGTTCCACAGCGCGGCGACAAGCGTTCGCTCATCGACCTCGCCGGCAACAACGCGAAACAGTCGTACGACCAGCGCTTTCGCGTGCTTAAACCCAACGCGCGCAAGATTCAGGAAGAATTGCAAGAAACTCTCAGTCTGCCGGAACTTCCCAAGCGCATCGAGTGCTTCGATATTTCTCATATTCAGGGTGCCGAGACCGTTGCCTCGATGGTGGTGTGGGAAGACGGCAAGATGAAGAAATCCGATTACCGGAAGTTCATCATTCGTACCGTACAAGGCGTCGATGACTTTGCCGCGATGCGCGAGGTAGTGACACGCCGCTACAGACGTTTACAAGAAGAAAAGAAGCCGCTGCCGAGCCTTGTGCTGATCGATGGTGGCCTTGGGCAGTTACATGCCGCTGCCGAAGCACTCGATTCCCTGGAAATCATCAACCAGCCATTGGCTGCGATCGCCAAGCGCGAAGAAATTCTTTACATCTATGGGCAGGAGAAAGATCCGATCGCGCTCGATCATCACTCACCGGTGCTCCACCTGATTCAACAGATTCGCGACGAAGCCCACCGCTTCGCTGTGACCTTCCATCGTAAGCGCCGCCAGATGCGCGACCGATCGACCGAACTGCTCGAAATCCCCGGCGTGGGGGCGAGCACAACGCGGCGACTGCTCGAACATTTCGGCAGTTTGCAAGCGATCAAGCAGGCCGATGCGGCGGCGTTATCAGCGGTGGTTACACGTTCGCAGGCGGAGGCTATTCAGAATCACTTCCGTAAGGAAAAGCCAGTAATGCGTATCCCAACGTGAGGCCGAGTGAGCCGAAGACTGCTGCGTTCATAGGAGCCAGCAGAAAGAAAATGGACGCGGGCGAGGGATCGATCGTCATCTTTACGAAATACATCGGGCATAGCAAAAGCATGATTTGAGGATCGGGGTTCCAGTTGTGCGGAGCGAAATAAGCGACGAGCGCGACGAGATAGAAAATTGTCGCGAAGCCGCCAAGCAGTTTGAGGGGCGTTGAAAACAGCCTTCCATCACCTTGCTCCCTCTTACATATTTTCGCAATCCACGATGCCGGGAGCAGCGCAACCACTATGCTGACCCCGCCGACCAATGCAAGCACAACCACAAATATGACCCATTCGCTCTGGAACGGCAGATCGACACCACGCAGCAACGCATAGGGGGCAGCCGTCAAAAGTGAGAGCAGTCCGCAGAGAAGAAACACGATGCGCGATGTGATCCTGACAGCGCGTCCGGTCATCGGCGCATTCTAACAGCGCTCTACGCTGGAAGGCAGCGATCTGGCTGGTAGCCGCGGAATCCAGTACGCCGCTGCTAGAATTCTTCCAGCATGGCTGCCGCCGTCCACCAGCCCGTATTCACCCGCACCATCTTCCACGTCGATATGGACGCCTTTTTTGTCTCCGTGGAAGAGCTTTTCGATCCGTCGCTAAAAGGAAAAGCTGTGGTGGTCGGCGGGCAACGCGGCGAGCGCGGTGTGGTTTCGGCAGCATCCTATGAGGCACGTAAATTCGGCGTACATTCAGCTATGCCTCTTCGCACCGCCGCCAAAATGTGCCCGCATGCCATCTTTGTCAATGGGCATCCCGAGCGCTACCGCGAATGCTCAGAGCAGGTCTACAACGTACTCGGCACTTTCTCGCCGCAAGTCGAAATGGCCTCGATCGACGAGGCCTATCTCGATATGACCGGTACTGAACGCCTGCACGGACCGCCGCTCAAGGCCGCACACGCGCTGCACCAGCGCATCAAGGACGCCACGCGCCTGAACTGCTCAGTGGGGATCGGAACTTCGCGTCTGATCGCCAAGGTTTCCTCTGCCCAAGCAAAGCCCAACGGTGTGCTCTGGATTGTCCCCGGCGAAGAAGCGAGATTCCTCGCGCCGCTTGACGTGCGCGAAATCCCCGGCGTCGGCAAAGTCATGGAAACTCACCTGCACGCGCTTGGTATCAAGAAAGTAGGCGACCTCGGCAAACTCGAAGAAGGCGAACTCGAAGACCGCTTCGGCAAATGGGGCCTTGCGCTTGCGGGCAAGGCCCGTGGCGAAGATGCTGGCGGGTGGTTCGACGCGGAAGTTGGAGCCGAAACCGACGCCAAATCGATCAGCCACGAGCATACTTATTACGAAGACACCGCTGACGTGGCCCAGATTGAAGCTACGCTGATGCGGCTCTCAGAGATGGTTGGCCGGCGACTCCGCGAAGCGAATTTCCACGCACGGACGATTCAACTCAAGCTTCGCTACAAAGATTTCACCACCATCACCCGCGCTCACACATTACCATCTCCAACTCAACTCGATACCGAGATCTTCGAGCAAATCCGCACGCTCTTCCGCAAGAGCTGGAAAAAAGGAACACAAGTGCGATTGCTTGGGGTGCAGACTTCTTTATTTAGTACCGCAGCCCCGGATCAGATCAATCTGCTAGACGGTACTCGCCAGCAGCGTTGGAAAGATGCGCTTACTGCTGCCGATCGCCTGCGCGACAAGTTTGGCGAGTCCAGCGTAGGGTTGGCCGCGGGCATGCGCGGCGGCTTCCGCGAGCGTACCCACGAGAATCCGGTGGGCTTGCCCGGGAAGTCCAAGCCGCAAAAATCGTAGTCGATCTCATCTCCAATCATTTGACCACGCTGCCTATCGCGCACTAAGATTCCGCTTCGCTGAAATCCACAGGAGCCTACATGCGCAAGTCTTTGCCTGTGATGTTGCTCGTATTCGTTGCGTCTTTCCTGCAATCCGCTGTCTCCCAGTTCGATCCTCCCTTGCTGCTGCGATTCCCGACCGTCAGCAAGACGCAGATCGTCTTCACGTACGCGAACGATCTTTGGATCGTTAGCCGTGATGGTGGCGAGGCTCGCCGGCTCACTTCTGACATCGGCATCGAAGCCCTCCCCTATTTTTCTCCCGACGGCACGCAAATCGCTTTCACTGGCGAGTATGACGGCAACCGTGACGTGTTCGTCATCCCGTCAGCGGGTGGCGTGCCACGGCGTCTGACTTATCATCCCGCCGACGAATACGTCGTCGGCTGGACTCCTGATGGCAAGAAGGTTCTGTTCAACTCGTGGGGCAGTAGTTTCATGCACTTTGAGGATCAACTGTATTCCGTTCCTGTCGAAGGCGGATTCCCCACGCAACTGCCTTTGCCAATCGCCGAGGATGCCAGTCTCTCGCCCGACGGTACGCATATCGCGTACGTGCCGCATCCCAAGTGGCAGGAGGCCTGGAAGCGCTACCACGGCGGCCAGACCACGCCGATATGGATCGCGGATCTAAAAGATTTGAGCATCGTCAAGATTCCGCGCGAAAATTCGAACGATCACCATCCCATGTGGGTGGGCGACACAATCTATTTCCTCTCCGATCGCGCAGGTCCGGTGAGTCTCTTTTCTTACGACACAAAGACGAAGCAGGTTTCCGAAGTGCTGCACAGCGATGGCCTCGATTTCAAGACTGCATCTGCCGGATCGGACGCTATTGTCATCGAGCAATTCGGGGCGATCAAACTCTACGACCTGAACACGCACCAGGCCAAGAATATTTCCATTCACGTCACGGGCGACATCGATGCCGTGCGGCCGCATTTCGCCAAGGTCGATCCCAAACGCATTCAGAACTTCGGTATCTCGCCGACTGGCGCTCGCGCCGTGTTTGAGGCGTGGGGAGAGATTTTCACTGTCCCTACGGATAAAGGTGACATTCGCAACATCACGCACAGTCCTGCGGTGGCTGACCGTGATCCAGCCTGGTCGCCCGACGGAAAATTCATTGCCTACTTTTCAGACGAGTCTGGCGAGTACGATCTGGCCATTCGCGATCAGAACGGCTTGGGGACTGTCCGTCACATCAGCCTTGGTATCCCTCCTTCGTTTTTCTACACGCCGACGTGGTCTCCAGATAGCAAGAAGATCGCCTACAGCGATAAGCGCCTGCAGTTGTGGTACGTCGACCTCGACAATCCCACACCCAAGCTGGTGGATGCGGATTATTTCGGCGGCTTCGGCCCTACGCAGCTCAACCAAACCTGGTCTCCCGACAGCAAGTGGATTGCATACACCAGACAGCTTTCCAGCGGACAGCACGCAGTTTTCGTCTATTCGCTCGAACAGAGCAAGACGTTTCAGATTACAGACGGCATGAGCGATGCGCTCTATCCCGCGTGGGACAAGAATGGAAAATATCTCTACTTTACGGCTTCAACTGATGTTGCCCTGACAACCGCGGGCCTCGATATGTCAAGCGACGAGCATCGCGTCTCACGCGCTGCATACGTCGCCGTTTTGAGCAAAGAGGAAAAATCTCCGCTTGCGCCTGAGAGTGACGAGGAAAAGCCGAAAGACGAAAAAAAGGCAGACCAGGACAAATCCAAAGACGAAAAAACAAAAGACAAAGATCAAGCCAAAGAAAAAGATAAGGCAAAGGACAAAAGTAAGACTGGCGACAAATCTGGTGGTGCTGACAAAGACAGCAAGGATGATAAAGACAAGAAAGAAGAGCCCGTGGTCGTCAAACTCGACATCGACGGCATCGGTCAGCGCATTCTCGCTCTGCCGATTCCTGCCAGGAACTACCTCAACATATTGCCGGGAAAATCGGGAATCCTCTATCTAGCTGAAGGCCCGAGGGTCATCACGGAAGACGACCAGGCTAACCTGAATCAAACCATCGAAAAATTTGATCTCTCGAAACGCAAGGTCGACAAGTTCATGGAGGAAGTCAACGACTTCACTATTTCATTCGACGGCGAAAAAATCCTATATCGCAAAGGAGACTCGTGGTCTACCACGTCTGCGGACGAGGGCCCTGGTGCAGGTAGCGGACCTCCCAAGCCCGGTTTCGGTGCACTCAAACTCGACGCATGGGAAGTCTACGTTGAGCCGCGCGCCATGTGGAAGCAAATCTACAATGAAACCTGGCGCATTGAGCGCGATTTCTTCTACGATCCGCACTACCACGGCCTTGATCTCGACAAGGCGAAAAAGAAATATGCACCCTATCTCGACGGCATTGGTTCCCGCGACGAACTCACTTATCTCTTCCAGGAATGCCTTGGCGAGATTACGGTTGGTCATATGTTTGTCGGGGGCGGAGAACATCCTGAGCCAAAGAAGGTGAAAGGCGGGCTACTCGGTGCTGACTATAGCCTGGAGAATGGGCGCTATCGCATCGCCAAAGTTTACAACGGCGAGAACTGGAACCCTGGTTTGCAAGCGCCGCTCACTCAGCCCGGCGTCAACGTCAAGGCTGGTGATTACATCCTCGCCGTCCACGGGCGCGACCTGCACGCCTCTGACAACATTTACAGCTTCTTCGAAGAAACGGCAGGAAAGCAGGTCCTGTTAAAAGTCGGTGCCAATGCCGACGGAAAAGATTCCCGAGATCTAACGGTAGTTCCGGTAGAGAGCGAAGAGGGGCTTCGTCATCTCGCCTGGATCGAGAACAATCGCCGCCGTGTCGATCAAGCCACCGGAGGCCGCGTAGCTTACGTACACGTCCCGAACACTGCAGGCGCGGGTTATACGAGCTTCAACCGCTATTTCTTCTCACAAGTCGGCAAAGAAGCTGCAATCATCGACGAGCGCTTCAACGAAGGCGGTCAGCTCGCCGACTACATCATCGACAATCTTCGTCGTCCGCTAATGAGTAAGGTCGTTACTCGTGAGGGACACGACTGGTCCAGCCCATCGGAAGCGATTTACGGGCCGAAGGTGATGATCATCAACGAGATGTCCGGCTCCGGCGGTGATGCGCTTCCGTGGTACTTCCGCAAAGCCGGCATCGGCTCGTTGATTGGCAAAAGAACGTGGGGTGGCTTGGTCGGCATCGGTGGCTATCCTCAGCTCATCGATGGAGGTGGCGTCACCGCGCCGCGCGCTGCGATCTACGGCCTGAAAGGGGACTGGGAGGTCGAGAACCACGGCGTTGCACCGGATTATGAAGTCGATCTCGATCCCGCTGCATGGCGTGACGGCCATGACGCACAACTAGAAAAAGCGATCGAAGTGGTGATGCAGCAGTTGAAGGAGCATCCGCTGCCGGAGATCAAGCGTCCGGCGTATCCGAATTATCATGAACACGACGACCTGGGCGCGAAATAAAGGTTAGATCGACGTGGTTCGAAACGAGATTCGTTTACCGCAAAGGACGCGAAGAAGATCCGCGAAGAGCGCTAAGAAAACCATACAGTAACCTCTTCGCGGGCTTTGCGAACTTTGCGGTTTGGGCTTTATTCCGGGTTAGAGGTAGCTGGTGCGATAGCGAGCAGTCATTTGGACTATCGGCCCGCTGAGGCCAGCAGCGATCCCATGCTCGGCTTGTATCCGTAATAATTGCCGACGGCATGCACGTGCTCAATAATCTCCTTGTCATAGCGTTGCTTGAGCGCAGGTGTCAAAATGTTGTGCTGCGCATTGGGATCAGCCGCTAGATCGAACAGATAACTCTGTGCTGGCGAATCATAGGTTGTGTATAAGTATCGACCGTCTGCCGTCAGAATTCCATACACTGCCCGCACATCCGACGCAAGCAGAAGATCTCTGCTCGGATACCGCTCTAGTTCTTCTCGTGTCTCCGTCAGCAAAGGCCGCCCGTAGAGCGGGTTCTGCCGAATTGGCCGATGCCCAAGCAGATAGTAAAGCGTCGGTGCAATATCGGTCAGAGTCGAAATGCGCGAGTCGTCATATACAACATGCTCCCGCATCTTCGCAGGCAGATGGATGATCAGCGGCACGCGCATAATCTCAGGCCAGATGGAAGTCGAATGGCTTTGCCGCCCAAACTCACCCGTTGCATCGCCGTGGTCGCTGGCGATCACGATGATGCTGTCGTCATACAGACCGCGTTTTTTCAGATAGCCAAAAAATCCGCCTAGGCACGAATCGACCCAGTGAACTTCGTACGTGATGCGTGCATTCATTCCTTCCGGCCACTGCCAGTGCTGCGATGTCGGCGATGGTACATCGTTGCGCGCAAATTGATGGACGTTCATCGGCTGTGCGTAAAAAAACACAGGCTGAGATTTGTTCGGCCGTGCATCCAGCGTCGACTCCAGTTGCTCGACAGTCGAACACGCCTCGTATTGATTCCATAGTGGTTTGTCGGCGTCGAGTTTGATCAGATCATCGTTTGGTGTAAATAACTGCCGTAGTACCGTGTCATAACTGGCGACAAGTTGATATCCGTCAGTCCGTACCAGAGTGCGCAGACTGTTTACATCGTCGAAAGGTTGAGGAAAATGCGTGTGCAACAGTTCTGCCCCAGACCAGATCCCCGGCTCCGAGAGCGATGTCCCGGCGTAATGCGTGTAGACATTTTTGAATACCACGCTGTCGTGCGCCAGCGCGTCTATGTTCGGCGTGTAGTTCACATGCTCGGGGTTGTACGCGCCAAGATAATCTGGCCGCATCGAGTCGATCACGAAGATGAATACATTTGGCCGTTCGTCGGACACGGATTGCAGATTATCGACTAGCTGAACTCCCTGACTGATGTGTGTGTCGCGGATGTTAGTGTACTCACGGAGAATGCGGCAAAGATCGCCACACGGCTCATGCCGGCCGTTGCCGAGCACGTGATGCGCTAGTTGGAACGAGGCATCCCGCTCGCCGTATTCCTCGAACTTCAGCGAGATTTCGTCGTCAGTCGAGCCCAGGGGCTTTCCCCAAAAAATCTCGGTGATTTGCAGGCCTTTGTAGACAAACGCGCTCAACAGCAAAGTGCCGAGCACAAACACCGCTGAATAACTCGCACATGCGGGACGCAAACGATAGAGGCACAAGCTCATTGCAATCCAGAAAAATAGTGCCCATGTGCTTCCGACGAAGCCATTCCAGTCTTCGCCGCCAATCAGCCAACGCGAGGCGAGCGCAAGCCCAATGAGAGTCAGCATCGCAACCCACGTTATAACGCGGCCGCTCCACGGAAGCTCACGACTTGCTGTAGAAGTTTTGTTGTCGATCCACGGCTGCACCAGCGAAAATCCCCACAACGTAAGCGCCAAAGCGAGCGCGGCTGCATATGCGGATGCTGCCCATCCGTCAAAGCTCATCGCATTGTCGAGGAAGCGCGCCAGGACGATCGTCAGTGCCGACACAATTGATGCGCCGAGTAATCCCCGCCACATCGCCCGTGGTTTCGAGCTTTTGGCGGCAAAGAGGTAAATCAGATTCAGCGCCGACAACACTGCGACCGCCAGTGCCAGATGAGAAACCAGACTCCACAGTGCGAGCTCTACATCCTGCGAATGGAATCTTAGCGATCCGCTTTCACTGTAGATCCGTGCGCGCGCGCCGGCGGTGTAAATCACACTAACGACCGCAGCAATCAACAATCCTGCGGAGTATCCGAATCCGCCAGATACGCATTCCGGTCTGGGAGTCCCATCCTGTCGTTCTCGCCACAATGCCAGCCCAATCACCGGCATCAAAGATGCCAGCGCCCACCAATACGCCGCCCGATCATCGCGTAACTCTGGCAGAAAGGGACGGATGCTTAGATACACTCCGCCCGCTACGAGCAATCCAATTCCGGCGAGAAAAAATCGGTTCTTTCGCCGCCAACTCTCGCGTAATGGCCAATTCGCAACCAGTACTGCTGCCGCAGCAATCCAATACAGCAGAGCCTGATGATGCGTGAACCACGGCATCCACGGGTACGGAGGCGCTTTAATAAATGCTGTGTAGGTGTACGGCAGAAAAGCCAGCAGGCAATACAGCGAGGTGAGAACAAAATAAACCCCTGCTATCACGCGCAGCAGCGTATGAATCCACAGCTTCAAAATATCCTCGAGAGACACATATCCCGCAGTGCCGATTCCTCGATTTTCAACGACCACTTCCGTATCAGCAAGTTACCGATAGTAGCGAGATATCTCATATGGCGACAGCCGCCCTTGGCTGTCGGTCGAGCGAAGCTCGACGACTGCGGCCAGATTTGATGACCAAAGTACCATCCTAATCAATACTTCCGTTTGGGGACATGCAATCGAGATTCGTCCTTCATCGGCTAGGATGAAGACTGTATCTGCACTACGCTATTTTTCGAGGACAATCGGGAAATGCCCAGTCAGGCCACCAAGAAGGCCGCCGCACCAACTTCGTCTGTCGCGCTGTTCGCGCGCAATTTCTTTAAATATCCATCGATGCTTGGTTCTGTCGTCCCCAGCTCGCCATTCCTGGTAAAAGACCTCATGGCAGAAATCGACTGGGATCGCGCGCGAGTTCTGGTCGAATTCGGCCCGGGCGTTGGTACGATTACACGCGAAGTCCTTAAACGCATGCGGCCCGATGCGGTGCTGTTGGTCATTGAACTCAACGGCGAATTTGTGGAATATCTAGGCAATACAATCCACGACCCACGGCTGCATATCGTGCAAGGATCGGCTGCACATGTGCGCCGCATTCTCGCTGAGCGAGGCCTCGCGCCGGCGGATTACATCATTTCCAGTCTGCCTTACAGTCTTCTGGAGGAAGACGCACGACGCGAAATCGTGGTCGAATCGCGCCACGCATTGAAAGCGGAAGGTTCTCTGCTGGTTTTTCAGTACAACAGGACTTTGCTGCCGTATCTCAAGTCCACTTTCAGTTCGGTCAAGCTCAACTTCCAACTCTTCAACATTCTCCCGGCGCTGATCTTCCACTGCAATCCCTAAGGGCCCAGGGTAATTCGGGGCAGTAGCGGAAGGGCAGCATTCAGAGCCACGGAGTTGAAGCCTTATTTTAGGAGACTGTCTTTTCGTGGCGCTAAAGCGCCACTCTTCCACGCGATTCTTGGCGATCTAAGAAATTCTGCTGACGAAAAAACGAAGGCCGGGTATCCCGGAATTGCTTCCGGATCCCAGCCTGCGTCTTCCTTCAACTTGGAGTAGAAGTTTCTGTCCGATTCCCCGAGCTCAGTTGCCTGAATTCGAGGTCGTGGCCGTGGTGTTGGAGGGCGCCGCATTCGGAGCGCTCGCACCAAACCGCGCCAGCCGAGGATAGAATGGCGTCACTTCAAACGGCATTTTGTCGCGCGCCGAAGTGATGGCAACTGGAGCTGTCTTCACCATTTCCGCCTTGTCGTCCCAGGGATTGATTTTCACGCGTCCGCCCAGAGGCAGCGCTGCGATCTGATCTAGCTTGTTGTTGTCGAGCGCCGGTCCGACCGTCGACAGGGCCGTCAGGCGGCTTACCGTGCCAGCCTCGGTCAGCGGATTGCCCAGGTGCGTGGTCAGCAGCGCGCCCAGTTGCGGAGCCCTCTGTTGCAACGCCTTCAGGAACAATCCCACGTTATCGAGCTTTTGTGCGTAGGGTGAGTTCTTGAGAAGATCGATAGCCTTCTTGTCAGCTGCCTGCTCTTCTTCGGGAATGTGTTTGAAACCCAGGTTCTGATACGTCGAGTCATCGTTGAACAGCATGCGGTCGTTGAACGCGTACTTCGACCCCAGGTTGTGGCCGAGTACGATGTGCGCCAGTTCATGCGACAGAACAGCGGCCAGGCTGGCCTCATCGGGCAGAACGTCAATCAAACCACGGCTGATCACGATGGTGTTGCCTACACTGAAAGTTTCGAGCGGCGCCGTCAGCAGCACGCGCGTGCGCACTGGCCGCGGCAGATCGATGTTGTTCGTAACTTCGAGGTTGTTGACTACGGTTTGGAGAATGTGATCAACGTCGCCTTCAGGAGCGAGCAAGCCCGCCGCCGTCAGACGCTCAATAACGTTGTCTTCGGCCTGTTGCTGCCATTCGCGCTCAGCCTGCAGCGGAGAGGCATCCTGCGCGGAAGCGCTGTTGTCCTGTACGGAGTCGACGCGGATGTTGGTCAGTTCGTCATCCTTGCCGCCCTTCTTGAGGTCATAACCCCAGATGCGGGTCTGCGCCTTGAAGGCCAGCTGATTCTTTACGCCAGCGCTGAAGTCGCCTTCTTCGCTGTAGATGAACGCAGGCACCCAGTAGCCGGGGATCAGGTTCAACCGCCAGCTATCCATGTGGAAGAAGTACGTGTTGCGCGCAGCCGCAGAATACGTTCCGTTCAGACGAACGATGTTGAAGCCCTGATCCTCGACCCATACCCGGCCCAGGAAACGGCCGCGACCGGACTTCGGTTTGGGCTTCACATCGAATACGAGACAACGCACGTCGCCCAGAAATTCGCGGCGAATGTAGCTGAAATCGTAGTGTTCACGGTCAAAGTCAGTGCGGTCGGCATAGACCATCCAGGAGAAGCCCATGGGCTGGTACTGCACCTTGTACAGCTTGTGAAAGCCACCCAGCAGGCGAGCCTGCATGCCGCCTTTTTCTTCCTCTTTCAGATAGTCTTTGCGGTCGACGGTTTCGCCCATGTCCAGGCGGCCGAGGAAGTAGTGGTCTTCACTCGGAATCGGGCCGAGCTGCGGATCGGCGGCCAGATTCTGCAAATAGGTTTCGACCACAGGCGTACGGTTCGCCAGCGCCTTGATCAAGCCATGCTCGCGCTCGATGAACAGATTCACGACCTGATCCATCGTGGTCGGAGCAGGCGCGGGCGCCGGAGGCGGCGGAGTTGCGGGCGCGGCCGGAGCCGACTGCGAGCTCTGCGCTTGTGCATTCTGAGTCTGCGCTGTCGCCGGCTGTGACTGCTGTGCTGAAGGATCAACCGCCGCCTGTGACGGTTGAGCTGCTTGCGCCGCATCGGTCACAGGCGGTTGTGCCGGCTGTGATTGCGTCGTCGGCTGCGATTGCGCCGGTTGTGAATCCGCTGCTTGCTGAGCGGCAACACTCATCGATCCCATTAAGAACGATGCCAGTAAGGCCGCAGTAAGCTTCCAATTCCAAGTACGCATGACTCTCATCTCCAAGTTTCTTTGAAACAGTTGTCAGTACCCAGTTGCCAGTTCTCAGTTACGTTTCTGACTGCCAGGGTTCCTTCGCCAAATTCGGGGTACGTCTCTTCCCAAAATTATCGAAAATCAGACTGCCGACCAGTTCCGTATCCACCGACAACTGGCAACTGAGTACTGGTCACTGATTTTCAGTACGCCATCTGGAAAACCACGTGCACGATGGCGGTGGAATCCACCGGCTGCCCGTTGCGCATCGCCGGCTTGAATTTGATCTTGTTCGCGGCAGCGACCGCGGCTTCATCCAGCCCGTGGCCCAGGCCGCGCACCACGCGATTCACGTGCAGCGTGCCGTTCGCAGAAAAATTCATTTCCAGCAAAACTTCTCCTTCGAGCTTCAGGTTGCGCGCTTCATCCGTGTAAATCGGATTGGGCTTGTACGTAATCTCCACCGGAGTCGTCGGAGCTCCTGTATCAGCCTGGACCTTCGGGCCTGTGCCTTTGACGACCTGTTCCGATCCGAATCCGCCCGTCGAAATACCCTGGCCATTGCTGCGACCGTCTCCCTTGCCACCGGTCGCGATGCCGTTGCCGAAATCGGCGCTGGCCACTGTTCCTTTAATTCCTTTGGCGCCGCCTGTGCCGTTGCCCTGTCCAGGACCGGCGGGCATATCAAATCCACCTGCCTGCGCCGCATAGAGCTTCGCGCCTTGCTTGCCCGTTCCCGTCAAGCCATTGGGATCGCCGAATCCACCGGTCTGCACTTTTTCAACCGCAGCGTTCACGGTCGGTACTTTCGAGCTGCCCTGGTTAAAATCTCCGGTGTGCACCAGTTGCGGGCGTGCTCCGCCCGCCGCCATCTTGATCTGCGGTGCGGCGAACTGGTTCACCACAACCTGAGGCGCTTCCACCGGCTTTGGCGCTTCGCGCCGTACTTCGCGCGGTACCACGAGCTTCGGCTGCTCGAACACTGGCAGCTTCACCGCAGGCAGCAGCTTCGGTTTGATCTTCGGAACTTCCGTCTTAATCGGTTCCGGCTCCGGCCGCAGCGACGGCATTGGAATCAGTTCCGTCACGTGATAACTGGTGAGTTGCAGTTTTTCCGGCAGGATCAGGCTCAGATTAATAACGATCAATAGAACCAGCGTCACCAAACCGTAGCTGGTCGCGAGCGCACGCTTGTTAACTTTGCGTTCGGGCAGTAGTCCTAATTGAAATCCGCGGTAAGGTGTCGCCATTGCTAATTTGCTCCATTGGGACCCAGATAGGGAGAATGCCAGGCCTTGGAGTCTTCAAAATACGGGAGATAGGACAGGGGGTAAACGTGTCCACGGCTCTTGACCTTAGGTAACCGTGGCATGTCCTTTCGCGGAAAATTGGCCCAAAATGGGTGTGGGATAAGTGTTTTCGCCGCTCAGCTTGTGCCTAGTCGGATGAAAACGGGAAGAAACACGAAAGTAGCGGACAAAAATGGGAACTCGCCCTGTGGAAAACTAGATGCTTTTTCCGTGTCCGCAGTGCTCTTTCAAGGATCTTCTAGAAGGTCAATGAGTCAGCCCGTCAGCACAAAATCAAAACTGCCCTAGCATCAGGAATCAGATATAGATTTTTCTTCGCGTCCTCTGCGGCCGTTCCTCTGCGCTCTTTGCGGTTAAATGCTCTCGCGTTTCCGCTGCGATGAAAACCACGCAAACACCGGAACTCCGGCTAGGATCACCAGTAACCCATATCCTGAGTTCGGCCAATCATTCTTGAACGTGTAGCACAGTAGAGCTGCTGCCACCGCCGCAAAGATTGCGGGCACTACGGGATATCCCCACATACGATAAGGCCGCACAGCCTGCGGATCGCGCTGGCGAAATACGAAAATCGTGCTGCCCGCGATCATATAAAAGAGCCACTCGGCAAAAATCGTCAGCGAAAATAGCTGACGGAAACTTCTCCCGAGCAACAGCAACATAATCGACAATAACGCCTGCACTAGCAACGCGACCGATGGCGTGTGGAACCGCGGACTCACCTCGGCCAACGCACGGAAGAAATATCCATCGCGCGCCACCGCAAACGGAATGCGCGCACCGCTCATGATCGAGCCATTCAACGTGACTAACATCGAAATCGCCATTCCTGCCGATACGATCCCCGCGCCCATGCGTCCCATCACGAGGGCGACCGCGTCGGAAGCCGCACGCGGCGAAGCTGCGATCACATTCGCCGGCAAAACGTACTGCACGCCCGCATTCACCAGCATGTAGAGCGCGCCCACCGTCGCCACACCCGCGATCAGCGCAATCGGGATGCTTCGTTCTGGACGCTTTACTTCGCCCGCAACCATATTGAGATCGTTCCATCCGTCATAGGCCCAGAGTGCCGCCACCAGTGCTGCCATGAAGCCAGCGATGCCGCCCTTCGCTCCTGCGAATGCACCGGCAAAGTTACTCCAACCGTGTCCGGCGACATCCCCCGCTCCAGCAAAGCAGATCACCACAATCCCCAGAATGATTACAATCTTCAGCAGTGTGAACACAAGTTGGAACTCGCCCGCCTTCTTCACTCCCAAGTAATTCAGAAACGAAATCAGAATCGTGGCGGCAATCGCCACCATCTGCCCCCATGTAACAGCAAATGGAACGGAGATGGCGTTCGTCGAGAAGAAAGAAAACACAGGGAACGTCCCTAGAATTCGGACCAGTCCGGTGGTCACGGTTGCCACCGTTCCCGGCTTGGCGATCACAAACCAGGTCCACGCATAAAGAAAACCGGGCAGAGGCCCGTACGCGTCGCGGACGTAGATATATTCCCCGCCCGCCTGGGGTTTCATCGCGCCCAGTTCGGCATAAGTGAGCGCCCCAAAAAACGACAGCAGCCCGCCCACCACCCACGCCAGATAGACTAGCTTGGCCGAGCCCACGGCCTGCATCATCTCGGCCGGGACAAGAAAAATCCCGCTGCCGATGATCGTTCCAACGACAACAGCCGCAGCGTGGCTCACGCCCAGGTCGCGGGAGAGTTCATTAGTTGCGTGGAGCGGACGTTCTTGCTCGCCAATCGCCGTAGGCATAGTGAAGCAGGAGTATACGCGAGGGCGAACAACTTTACCGCGAAGAACGCCAAGGAAAGTCCGCAAAGAACGCGAAGAGGCAGTGTGGTTTTCTTCGCGGACCTTTCTTTGCGAGCTTAGCGGTGAAAGCTTTGATCCATCAGAAGGACGGCTTCATCTTGGGGTTCTTGATAGTTGTTCACCATACGCTTGATGCCGTCCTTGAGTAGGAGGACATGAAAGTTGATCAAAAGTCCAATTTGCAGATTCAGCAAGCGGAGATGTGACAACAGCTGTGCCTGATCGACCGGATGGATTGCCTCCTTACATTTGATCTCGACGACCACTTGGCCGTTAACCACTAGATCGGCACGAAATCCGCAGTCCAATTTCACTCCCTCGTAGAAGAGCGGAACTGGTTTTTGGCGCTGTACATGAAATCCTAGTTGTTCTAGTTCGTACGTCAGACAGGCTTCATATGCTGACTCCAGCAATCCTGGTCCTAGCCTGCGATGAATCTTAATTGCCGCTCCAATGATCGGTGGGGTAATGTCTGCAGTCATGTGTTGCATCTCGCGCAATAACTCTACCCCGTGTTACCGCACGACAGATCGTCATCTATATAAATACCGCATGGCGATTCCCAAAATGAGACAACTATGACTTTTTCACCGCAAAGAACGCCAGAAAAGCCGCAAAGTTCGCAAAGCGAAAAATCACATTATCATCTAGGGGTTGTTGGGTTTCTTCGCGTACTTAGCGGGTTTTCTCTGCGTCCTTTGCGGTGATAGCTTTCACTTCTAACCATCCATAAAGTCAGAGCCTTTAGAAAAGGCCAATGTACTAATCCCCCAGCCCACCACGAACGTCACCGCCGTCCCGATCATCACCCACCACGTCCACGGCACATGCGTGCCCAGCCACAAATACAACTCAACACTGAATCCGCAGACCATCCCGATCATCCCCCCGCGTTGATTCGCACGCCGTGTCAGCACTCCGAGCAGAAACACGCCCAGCAACGCTCCATAGGCCACGGAGGCGATCTGGAGCCCCACTTCGACCACGCGCCCGACCTTGTGCAGAGCGATAACCGCCAACCCAAACAGCACTGCTGCCCAAATCAGGGTGGCCAGCCGCGAAAGCCGCATCTTCGTTTTCTCATCCGCCGCCGGCCGCAGCCGCGCATAAAAATCCACGATCGCGCTCGACGACAACGAGTTCAGAGCCGCGCTCAAATTTGACATCGCCGCCGCCAGGATCGCTGCAATCAACAGCCCCGAAATCCCGTGCGGCATGAGCGTCACAATGAACGTCGGATAAATCCGGTCCGGCCTGTCAAACGCTGCCGAGGGCATGCGGTAGTAGGCCCACAACATAATGCCCACCGTCAAAAACAGCGCAAATTGAAACAAAACCGCCACGCCGCTCGACACGAGAGCCATCGCCGATTGTTTCTGCCCGCGCGCCGCCAGCAGCCGCTGCACAATCAGTTGGTCGGTCCCATGGCTCGCCACAGTGAAGAAACTCCCGCCAATTACTCCCGCCCAGAACGTGTAAGGAATCCAGATGCTGCCCCGAAAGTCGAACAGTTGCAGCTTGCCAGCGCCCGCGGCTGCAGCATGAATCGCCGTCCATCCTCCGGGCACAAGATGCACAATGGTCACGAGGCCTACCAGCGTCCCGCCGACATAAATTGCCGTCTGCACGACATCAGTCCAGATGACTGCCGCCAGTCCACCCTCAAACGTATAGATCAGCGTCAATGCGGTAATAATCGCAATCGACGCCACCTCGCCCGTCCCCAGCGCAATTGAGACGACAATCGAAACTGCATATACGCGCACTCCCTCAGCTGCAGCGCGCGTGAGCAGGAACAATCCTGCAGTCAGAGAGCGCAACCTGGGCCCAAAGCGCCGTTCGATCAGTTCATACGCCGTATAGAGGTCGCCGCGGAAATAGTGCGGCAGCAGGACGAAGCTGATGATCACGCGCCCCACCACATAACCCATCACCACTTGCAAAAACGTGAAGTTGGTGTCATAGGCGAGCCCCGGAATGCTGATGATGGTCAGCGTACTGGTCTCAGCCGCGACGATCGAAAGCGCGATCGCCCACCATGGAATGTCGCGACCGGCAAGAAAGTAGTCGCGCAGTGACCGTTGCTTCTTGCGAAAGCGCAGCCCGAACAGAGTTATCCCTGCCAGGTACAGCGCAATGATCGCGAAATCGAGATGATTTAGTCCCATAGGGTCGTAAGTCTGCGTAAAGCTTTTAACCGGCAAAGGTCGCGGAGGAAAATCCGCAAAGATCGTAAAGAAACTTCAGTCACAGTTTTCGCACCGGTTCTCGCAGTACTGCTTTTCTAAGCGTCCTTAGCGGCCTTTCACCGCGAACTTTGCGGTTATGAGTTTTCAGTTTCCACAAGAAAAGTCTGACCGGACAGAAGCACCTTCTGCTCGGAGACCCAATTATCTAGGCAATCTCCGTCCGGCGCGAGTGAGACTCTGTAGTCGCTCCGTCATGAGCTATGAGTTACGAGCGGTGAGTCCGAAACCGCAGACCCGAAAACTCGCAGCGCAGCGCTCAAAGCTCACGGCTGTGTTAGAACTACCTCGTGCCCTACTATCTCGGCATTGACGGCGGCGGCACGAAGACGGCCTGCGCTATTGGAGATGACTCGCAGGTGCTTGCCACGGCTACTGCCGGCCCCAGCAATATTGTTCGCGTGGGTGAGGCTCAAGCGCGGGAGTCGCTGCACAAAGCGGTATACCAGGCATGCACCGCCGCTGGAATTACGCCGGCACAGGTCTCGCACACCTGTGTCGGCGCTGCCGGCGCCGCTCATCCCGAAATCGCCGAAGCCGTTCGCCGCGCGCTCGCCGAGATTCTCCCAACGCCCATCGATGTCGTCGGTGACATGCAGACCGCGCTGGAAGCCGCCTTCGACACCGGAGCCGGTGTAATCGTCAATGCGGGAACAGGATCGTTTGCCTACGGCCGCAATCGCGAGGGAGCGACCGCTCGCGCCGGCGGCTGGGGATTTGCCATTGGCGACGAGGGCTCAGCCCATTGGATCGGACGCACCGCCGTGAACGCCGTTTTGCGCGCGGTAGATCGAAGCGCGGTCAACGCCCAGACTCGCACCGCATTTGAAGGATCCCCGTTGGTCGCGGCACTCATGAGAGCTTGGGGCGTGACTTCTCTCATCGATCTGGCTCGCGCCGCAAATGCGATTCCGCCGCCCGATTTCGCGGCGCTGTTTCCCGCCGTGGCAGCCAGCAAAGACGAGCTTGCCTTACAGATTCAATCCAGCGCGGGCGGGGAACTCGCGCAGGTCGCTGTTGTTGTTGTGAATCGCCTCTTTCCAAAAGGGGCGGCCAGCCCCGTCCCGGTGGCCATGATCGGCGGCGTCTTTCGTCATGCGGCGCTTACGCGCGGAGATTTTTACAATGAATTGCGCCGACTTGATCCACGTGTAGAAATAAATCCGGAGGTCGTCGAGCCGGTGCAAGGTGCGCTGCGCCTGGCGCGCAGAGCATGTGGGGCGGATACTCCTGTCCGCCGCAGTTGATCTTGTTTTTGTAGTTGCTTTGATCCTGGATGTTGATTTTGATCTTGAACGCGGCGCCCAAACGAGACGCCCAACTTTCCCAACGGATTTGGATGAATTCGGAAACCGAGAATTCGATCGACGTATCAATCGCACCCAACGCGAACGCTGGTATCCCATCCTCCAGTTTTAATTCCGGTGCCGACCCGGCTCTCACAGAAGACGCGTCTCTCGCGCTCCTTGAAAACCGGGACCTGCCCACTAAGCAAATTGAACAAATCAGTAAAAGCACTGCGCCGATGAAGTCCCGCAAGGTCCGCCTTGCGCTTGCCTTGCATCCCCGCGCTCCGCGCCGTCTGGCGTTGCGCTTGATCCGAGAACTCTACACTTTTGACTTGGTGCAATTCGCCCACATGCCCGCTCCTGCTGCCGACCTGAAGCGCGTTGCTGACGAGTTACTCATCTCGCGCCTTACCTCAATCACGCTCGGCGAACGCATCTCGCTCGCCCGCCACTCGTCCGCAACTGTGGCTGCCGCACTTCTTCTCGATAAAGAACCGAGTGTCTGGCAGCCGGCGCTCGAAAATCCACGTATCACCGAAGCCGCAGTCGTCAAGGCACTCCAGCGGCCCGGAGCCACAATGGCATTCGTCGAAGCTGTCTGCCATCATCCCAAATGGTCGCTGCGCCGTGAGGTTCGGATCGTACTGCTTCGCAATCCGCACACGGCGCTCGCCCGCGCCATTGAATTCGCCCGCCGCCTGCCGCCACCCTTGCTGCGCGACGTGCTGCACGTCTCAAGGTTGCCGGAGAAGATCAAGGAATACTTAAGGAAGGAATTACGTAACCGCTAGACGGGCGTCGGACCCCGGACCTTGGACTTCAGCCCTCAGCCAGACGATTCCATCCTAATGGAATTGCAGATTGCGACACGTGTGGTATACGAAATGAGAAACTAACGCTGATGCCTGACTGTCTGAGAGCCGAGGTCTGACGTCCGACGCCTGACGTCCGCTCACCTACCACCACCAATCTCCAAAATCGCGCCGGTCACATACGACGCAGCTGGCGACAACAACCACATCACTCCCTCTGCTACTTCATGTGGCAGACCGGCTCTGTGCATTGGGATCGACGGCATCAGACGCTGCAATCGTCCCGGCTCACCATTGGCGGCATGCAGGCCGGTTTCGACCAATCCCGGCGCAACCGCATTCACGCGAATTCCTTCGGTCGCCACTTCCCGTGCCAGCCCGATCGTGAAGCTGTCGATCGCGCCCTTCGATGCTGCATAGTGCACCCATTCTCCTGCGGCTCCTGTATGTGCCGCACGCGAAGAAATATTTACGATGGCACCACCTGTTCCGACGCGCCGCGTCGACATGTGTCGCACAGCTTCGCGCGCACACAGTATCGCTCCAGCGACATTCACGGCGAACACGCGCTGAATTACTGCTGCCGAAACGTCTTCCACGCGCGAGAACCCGCCAGTCACACCCGCATTGTTGACCAAGGCCTTAATCGGACCCAGCTCACGCTCTGCCGTCTCAAACATTCGCACGACATCTTCCTCGCGCGAAACATCGGCCTGAATCGCAATTGCTCGCCGGCCGCAAGCTACGATGTCCTCCACGACTTTTTGGGCGTCGGTTTCATTACTTGAGAAGTTGATAGCCACAGCATATCCGTGTGCGCCCGCGAGCGTCGCCACTGCGGCTCCGATCCCTCGGCTCGCGCCGGTGACGATAAGCGTCCCCAGAGATTGATCGCTAACACTCACTTGTTTAGGAATTCCTCCGGCAGGAAAAACGCACCTCTTGACCGCTTACGCCTTCACCGTCTCCCGCTTCCCGTGCATTAACTCGATCAATGCCTCATACATCCGCTTGCGCACTTCGTGCCGCTCGTAGACCCGCGTGATGTAGCGCACGTGCACTTCGATGCCAGAACCAGTCGGGACCACGTTGATCCCAGGCGTTGCCGACAGCGCCTTCACGTGATAGCGTGTCGTGGCCTGCTCCCACTCCACCGCGGCCTTGGCGGCGTTGGCGGCGGTTTCTTTCTCTACAAGCTTCTGAATGCCTTCTATCACCGGATACGGATCTTGCCCTCCAGGGATCTGCACTTTCAGTTCATCCCACATCCACTGGCCTGAAGTGGTGAAGTTGAAGAAGTGTCCTTCTATAGCGAAGCTGTTGACGAACGAAACACGGCGTCCGGTAGGATGCCCAGCGTCCGTCCAGCTGCCGGTTTCGAGCAGTACCGTCTTGAGCAATCCGACTTCGACCACCTCTCCGCCCACGCCGTTGATCTCGACCCAATCGCCTACGCGTATGCCATTTCGCCCCATCAACACGAACCAGCCGAAAAACGCTACGATGAAATCCTTCATGGCGACCGTCAGGCCCGCGCCTGCCAGGCCGAGCACCGTGGTCGTCTGCGTCGGCATACCCAAAATAATGAACAGAATTACAATCGCACCGACCGCCTGCCCCGCGAACTTGACCACCGCACGCAGCGTGTCGATGCGCTTGTTTTCGGCCGTCATCCCGATGAACAGGTGGTCAATCAGACGGTCTGCCGCATACACTGCCACCAGTACCAACAAAATCCAGAGGATCGCTTCGATGATGTGGTGCAATGCCGCGCGCTCGCGCGTCTCTATCAGCGTGATCCAACTGGCGTAGGTATCGTTGAGTTCCTGTTCGTCCTGTACGCGGCGCCCCAGGTCGGCAAGATTTTTCTGATCGCGGGTGTACTGCTTCAGCGCATCAAGCGCGGCCCTTGATGCTGTCTTCGATTCATCGCGGCTCGACGCCTTGCTGTTCTTCGCGAAGTCCTTAGCCTGTTGTTTAGCCGCTTCGCGACTTTCTTTTTCCTTCTCAACCTGGGCTTCGAGCGCGACGTGGCGCTGATTCAGGCGCTGCTGTTTGGCGACAGTCTCGTCCCGCGCCTCGTGCAACAGGGCTTTTTTCGCGCGCAATGCCTGCCACGCTCGAGCCACAGTCAGCAGTGTGTGCGCCTGGTAGTCCTGCTCGTGCGGATTCGCCGCCGAGCCCGCCGGTACTACATTGTGATCGCCCGCTTCATGCTCAGCCTGCAGGCGCTTGATCTTCGATTGCGGATCGCCGCCCGCCTGCTCCAGATCTTCCGCCGCGTCGTCCAGTTCATCCTGGTCCAGATCCGTCTGCGCCTTGGCGACGTCGATCTGATCCTGCAGGTTTTCTTTTTGCGACTCGGGTGCAGCCGCCAGCTTGCGCGTCAACTGCGCGATATTCTCCTGGTCTTCTTTTAGAGTCAGCTCGGCCTTCGCTTTGCGATCGGCAATCTGTTTGGCTTCCGGAGAAAGCGGAGGGGGATTTTCTTCGGCTGTGCGCAACGCGTCGAAAAATGATAGATCGACCTCGTGATCGCCGACTTTTTCAGCCTGGCGCGCCAGGATCTGCTCTTCCGGACTGCCGGCCAGCGCTGCCATACGACGCGCGGTCAGCAGCGGGCGCTGATCTACTAGCGGTCGCTGCTGCACTGGCGCTTTCCGTCCCGGTTTTCCCGGCGTGGCCGCGATGTCGTCACTCGGTGCCGGCAACTCGCGCGTCTCAACGATTCCTACGACAGCGGCAGCCACCAGCAGAAGCAACACGATCGCTGTAAGCCAGTTACGAACTTTCATGACAGGCTCACCATGACCACAACACTGTAACAAGAAATGCCTATCGCCTGCGATGCCGCACGTTCGTAATCTGCTTTGAGCGCAGCTTGCCTCATAGAATCGACACATTACTCATGTTCGAATTGCTGCAATCTATCTTTAACGAACCGTGGAAACCTGTCTCACGGCCCGCGCTCGTGGCATGGCTTGTCTTCTATATCGGATTCTTGGCGTACGCATTCGCTGCGCATGGCGGATTCCTGTTTATCGACTTGGCAAACTTAGTTGTCCATGAAGGCGGTCACAATCTGTTTGGATGGTTTGGCCCTACGCTCGGCCTTTGGGGAGGCACGCTGCTGCAATGGATGGTCCCATTCCTGCTTGCCGCATATTTCTTCACCCAACGCCAAACTACGGCGTTCGTTTTCTGCCTGTTTTTCTTCTTTGAGAACTGGCTATCTACCGCCACTTACATGGCTGACGCGAGAGCGCAAGTGCTCCCGCTCGTTACGACCGGCGATCCGGATTTTGTGGAGCATGATTTCTACGCCATCTTCACGAGCCTCGGCGTTCTGAACTACGACACAATGATCGCGACGGTCGTTCGGATGTTGGGTTGGGGTGGGATGATTGCCTGCGTGGTGTGGCTGGCCCTGAAGGGCAGAACCATGTCTCGCCGCTTTTGCGAGACATAGGAATAGCCACGAGACCTGGGCCACCTGTGATCTTTCAACACGTTGTCCATTCGACCGGAACCAGAGAAGCTGATTGTGCTGAAGCAATCTCTTCCAAGGAAAAGGTCGAATGGACAACGTGTTGAAAGATCACAGCCAGCCCCGCCAGCCTGCTGTGTCGGCAGGCTAGCGTTGAGGCGACGGAGCCGGTGGAGTGGATGCAGTGGCCGATTGTGTGCGGCTGTTTCCTACGGTCCCGTCAATTCTGAGGGATGGATCGTCAATGGGGACCTCCGCTTTTACCAGCTCGGTTTTGAGTTCCACCTTCTGATTGGGCAGCGGGTTGATGTCACTCTCAAAGGTCGTGTATCCCGGGAGCGCAATTTTGATCTGATGACTTCCCGGTACGACCAACAGCGCTCGGCCTGCGCCCTGAAACTCGCCGACATGGCCGACGAAGCGCCCGTCGAGGAATACGGCTGCGCGGGACGGATTGACCGAAATCTTTACAGTTGACCAGGCGGCGGGTTCCGCTCCGGTGGGAGCCTTCTGCATGGCGACTTGAACGATTTGCGTTTCTCCGGGCTGAACAACAACGTGTTCGGTGAAGTTCTGATAGCCATTCTGCCGCACGGAAATAACGTGCTCGCCAGGCAGAAGCATAACTTTCTTGTCGCCTTTCAGTTCTTTGAGATAGCCGACGTATTGGCCGTCGATCCAGACGCCGGAAGTTTTTTCGACCTTCGATTTACCTTGAAACTGAATCTCGCCCATCACTCCGTTGCCTGCATAGATTGCTGGGGGAAACAGAAAGGCAGAGATCGCAAGCACTGCCCATAGCCATGACGTTGTTCGGCGCGCGGGTTTCATGGGACCTCCTTAGTCTTAGTCTTGCGTCTTACGAAAGTTGAATTGATGGAATCGTTCTACTAGTAAAGGGCATGGGGCGTGCCAATTCGTATGTCGTTGATGAGAAAGGGATGCAGAACGAGATGGCTAGGCAAAATGGGCGTGTGAGTATATAGATTGTTCGCCATTGAGGCGTATTGGGTTGAGTATTAACTGAAACGGAACCTGCCGAAACACGGTTTCGACGCGCTCGCTCCGCTCACTTGCTCAGGGCAAGCTCTCGGCTCGCTGGTGAAAGCGCGGGCCTTCGGGATGACGTAGTTTATGAAAGGTTTAGGAATTTTACCCGTTCAAGCTAAAGTGGGCGTTAGTGCACTCCGGGGGCATCACTCTTCCCGATTTAACACGGATAAGAACTCGACTGGCACTTGGTCGACCAACCAGACACCGTTTTCTGCTAGGAAGAACTTAAATCCTTTTGCGCACATCTGCAGGGTGTCAATCTTTAGGATGACAGGTTTGCCGTGGCGTTCGCCAACTCGCCGGGCTGTGACCTTATCTGATGAAAGATGTACCTGCTGGCGGGATTGCGCACACAACCCATTAGCGAGGATCGAATTAAGAAAGCGCGTGGCGGTTCCGTGGTACAGAACCGGCGGTGGTGACTGCGGGAAGAGGCCTAGGTGGACGGAAATCGAGTGGCCCTGTGCAGAACGAATCCTTGTTCCGTCTTCAGACAGCGAGAATCTTTTTTTGTCGCTGGTTTCAACGATCTCCCTAAGCGCTTCCTGGGTTAGCAGACTTCCGGACGCTTGGGCCTTTGAAATAAGTTCATCGACATGCGCCCAGCCCTGCGGGTCGAGCGTCAGGCCGATGGAATCGGGCTTATGACGAAGTACGTAACTCAGAAACTTGCTGAGTTGTATCTTGTCTGGGTCGGGTTCTTGAGAAGCAGGCATTTGGAGAAACAAGAGCGCGGACGAAGACGCCCGCGCTCTTTGAGAGCTGAGATTCTCTCTACCACCCTCGGGTTTGCAGCATCTGCGCTTCGTCCAGGGCGCTAACGGCGAGGCCTTTCATCGCTCCCTGCAGGTCTTCGCTGACTTCCAGTAATACTTTAGGATCTTGATAGTGCGTGGCGGCGAGGACAATCGCGCGGGCGCGCTTTTCGGCTTCCGCTAGGGGAGCAAACGCACAGGTCTGATCGAAAGGATGCGTGTCCAAGGAATGCGTGCAGGTCGTACGTGTTCCCATGAAGATGCCCGAACCGACGAAGACTGCTTCCGCTCCGAGCTGCATCACTAACGACGCATCCGCGGGCGTGGCAATTCCTCCGGCGGAGAAATTCGGCACGGGCAGCTTCCCTGCTTTGGCGACCATCCTGATCAGCTCATACGGCGCCTGGTGCTCTTTGGCTTTGGCGTAGAGTTCTTCTTCGCTGAGCACTGTCAGAATTTTCATCTCCTGGACGATCTGGCGCATGTGCTTGACGGCGTGGACGACGTCTCCGGTGCCGGCTTCGCCTTTGGTGCGGATCATGGCGGCGCCTTCGGCGATGCGGCGCAGGGCTTCTCCGAGATTGCGCGCGCCGCAGACGAACGGCACGGTGAAGGCGTGCTTGTCGACGTGGTGAGCTTCGTCGGCGGGGGTGAGCACTTCGGATTCGTCGATGTAGTCGACGCCGAGTTCCTGCAGAATCTGGGCTTCGGCAAAATGTCCAATGCGGCACTTGGCCATCACTGGGATGGAAACGGCGGCCATGATCTCGCGAATCTTTTTGGGGCTGGCCATGCGGGCCACGCCGCCTTCGGCGCGAATTTGCGCGGGTACGCGCTCGAGCGCCATGACGGAGACGGCTCCGGCTTTTTCGGCGATGACGGCCTGCTCGGCGTTGGTGACATCCATAATGACGCCGCCCTTGAGCATCTCGGCGAGGCCGGTCTTGAGGCGGAGCGAAGTCGAACTGCCGTTATTCTGGGACATGTTGTTGAACCTGTGGATACCTTTTCGCAAGCGCGAAGAATCGGGCGTTGGACTTCAGCCCTCGGCCCTCAGCAAAACCTTGTCTACGATGAACCGGAAGTTTCGCCGCTGATTCATTCTAACGCGGGCGAAGAGATTGCGGAACCCCAGTGAGGCTTTCTCGAATGAGCCAAATCTTCTTTACTTATCACCGCCGAGCTGCGCCCGGCTGGACGCCAAATACGGCACCGCAGTTCATGCTCGAAAACGAGCACTGTTGGACCTCACCCGCCAGGACAGAAGTCTACGGAACGGAACCGAACCGGCACGGTAGTTGCGCTAGTCCGGTTCAGTTCCTGTCGGGGTGGCATTTCGACCAAAAACTGCCCTTGCTTTTCTCTCTGCGGCTCAGAAAACGAAACCTCGCGGTTCCGGTCAGTACGTCACCCGCAGCCCCAACTGAATCTGCCGCTCTGTTGTTGCCGTGCTTGTGGAAAGTCCGAAATTCGTACTCCCCAGCCCTCCATTCGGCGTGGCAAACGTGGTGTGGTTCATGATGTTGAAGAACTCCGCGCGGAACTGCAGGCCCGTCCGCTCCGTGATCTGCGTATCCTTGATCAGCGAAGCATCAAAATTCCACCACGCCGGACCGACGAAGGTGTTGCGCCCTAAATCTCCCGGGATAAACACCGAGCTATTGGGCAAGGTTGGCGGTAGGAAGAAGCCAGTCCCACTCCCCCAAGGAATATTACTCTGCTGCCCAATCGGCACTCCGGGAGTTAGTCCAATCACTGCATCGGAGAAAAATTGATACGCCCCTCCGGGTAACTGCTTGCGAGCGTACGTTGGCTTCTGGAGCAGGTCTGGCCGGGCACCCGTGATGCCTTCCACGACATCAAAGCCGTACTCCGTGGTGTCGAAGTCGATGACTGTGAACGGATTTCCCGACTGGGCAGAGAAGATCCCCAGCGTCTTCCAGCCTTTCGCCAGCCTGCGTGGAACGTGAGAGAGATGTTCGAAGGGAAGTGTGTATTCGAAGTTGCCAACAAATCGCTGGCCAATGCTATAGCTGGAGAGCCCCCGCTCGCACGACACGCATTGGGGATTGTTCGGGACGATTCCACCATTCGACCCCCCGGAACTCCATACGGCATCGGCGTCCGTCAGGTTTTTTGACCAGGTGTAATTGGCCTGGAACATGAGGCCATGTATGGGTGTAATTCTGCGCGCCTGCAATTGAAGGGCGTTGTAGGTGGAGTGGGCGTTGTTGGTGATCATTTCAAGTTCGCCAATGCCGGGAGTGATTGCGTTGAAGGGCGCGAACTGCGATAAAGCGCCGCTGAGTGCATTCGGATAGGTCGAGTTGTAAAGGTCAACGCCGTTATTGAGGATGTAGGCGGCCTGGCCGGCAATACCGCCGGGAAATTGGTGTTCCAGCGTGACATTGCCGCTGATAGTGTATCCATTGGTCAGCGTACCCGAGGGGTAATCGCCGTTCAGCGGGCCAAGGATATTCGCGTACGGCGCAATCTGCACCGCGGTATTGGCCGGGACTGCTTTTGAGTTCGTGTATGTCGTTGTCCCCGCAAGGTTGGTCAGGAATGGGAGGCTAACGGGCTGTGCGGTCAGGGTATACGGACCGCCGGATATCGTGTTGAGCGAAGCAATGGGGAAATTTACTAAAGCCTGATCCGGATAAACGGTCGGGATCATATTGGTGAACAGCGCGAAACCGCCTCGGAGCACTGTGTTCCCGGGCAAGCTAAGCGCCATTCCTAGGCGCGGAGCAAAATCTCCCTTGAAGTAATCCGGCTGCCACAAAGGGTTGGCGTTTACGATAAATTCGCCGAAATGTGGGCCATAGTCGACAGGCCGCGCGAAGCGATTTTTGAGTTCCCAGGGAACCGACGCGTATTCATAGCGCAGACCCAGGTTTACTGTAAGTCTGCGAGTGACTGTAATGTTGTCCTGAGCGTAGAGAGCGGAGGTCCAACGGCGGAGGTACCACCAGTTGTTACCGCCTCCGGCCGGGCCATAGCCGGGCACAGAAGTTGCGCGGGTGTAATGAGAAGGGAATGCGGTATTACCCTCCAGCATGGCGAAAAGGCTGGGGGTTGGGGACTGTGAGGAAACGTAGCCCACGGGCAGGGTAATGTTGCTGTTATCGTTCGAGGTGATGGCCTCGGCAAGCGGCGTGTTGGCAGCGAAGTTAAATGCGCCGCTTTGGCCGGTCGAAGTCACGCCCGTGCCATTGTCCCACTCCCGGCGGAATTGCCCGCCCAATTTCAAGGAATGACGGCCCTTAGTCCAACTGACGTCGTCTTTGTAATCGAACACGGTGACGACATACTTGGTATAGAACGTATCCGGCCCAAAGCTCTGTAGAGAGTTGTCCCCGAACTGGGTACTGGTAATGCTTTGCTCCCCGGGAACCTCCGGCACTCCCTCGATACCCCGGTTCAGGGTGAACGTGAAGTCATTGAGCAGAGTGGGCGAGAAAACGTGCGTATCGCTGATCACGTAGTTACGCGCCTCGCCGACATTAGATGATGAAAAGTTTCCGCCTCCTATCTCTGCCGCCCATGGATCCGTATCTTTGGCAATATTGTTTTGATAAGACGCGCGCACAAAGAGAGCGTCCTTGGCAAAGTGCTGATCCACGCGCGCTGACCATTGGTCATCATTGGTCGGCGCCGAGAACTGGTAGGAGAAGGCGTGAGGCCCCGCATTTGGTCCAGTCGTCAGATTCGGCAGCGGATATTTATTAATGATTGAGGCGGCCACGGGATTCACGGGCACTTGGAAAGGGTGGACCTTACCGTCCACCGGATAAAGATAATTCACGATGCCATTTCTTTCATTGGTAGTAGGGACTTGGGCAAGGTTCGGCTCACCCAGTCTCTGCCGAAGGCCGGCATATTCGATAAAGAAGAATGTCTTTTCCTTCTTGATGGGGCCGCCAAACGTCGCACCGAATTCATTTCTCTTGAAAGGCGGCACAGCTGGGCAATTGGGAGGGCAGGTGGAGAAGTAATTTCTCGCGTCGAAAGCGCTGTTGCGCAAGTACTCGAACGCGCTGCCGTGGAGCTGATTGGAGCCGCTCTTGCTGACGACCTGGGTAATGGTGCCGCCGCCCTGCCCATATTCGGCGGAGTAATTGTTTTGCAGGACTTTGAATTCGGCAACGGCGTCGAGGTTGAAGTTCTCAAACTGAATCGTGCCCATCTCTGCGTCGCTGACGTCGGCGCCATCTAAAGTTCCTACCATCGTCTCGCCGCGATTGCCATTCGCAACCCACTGTCCGGATTGTTGTCCGTTGTTTTGTCCCCCGGCCCCCTGGCCAGTCATCCAGCCCATTGAACCAGTGTCGGCGACCACGCCGGGCTGCATGTAGACAAGTCCTGCAATGCTTCTGCCGTTGAGGGGCAGGCTCTGGACCTGTTCTTCCGATACCAGGCCGCCGATCGTCGCATCGGTTGTATTGAGCAGCGGCGGTGCGGTATCCACTTTCACGGTCTCCGAGACCCCTAACACGGTGAGCTTAAAGTTCACTTCCCGCGTCTGGCTGACGTCCAGAGTGATCCCAGCGGTACTGCCTAGCTGGAAGCCTTTCGCATCGACAGTTACCTTGTAAGCACCCACCTGCAGGCGAGGGATGGTATAGGTTCCAGTGCTGCCCGTCACGGTGGATTGCGACACTTGCGTGGCTTCATTCGTCGCGGTGACTGTAGCGCCGGGAAGTACGGCCCCGCTGGGATCGGTGACACTGCCGACAATGGTTCCAACTGCCTGCGTCCAAGCCGAATGGGAAGCAAGCAGAACGATGGCGAAACAAAAGAGGGACAGCCGGGTCAACCTGTGATTCATAGGGGCCTCTTTCGACTGGCAAGTTTTGCTCACATGAAACCGGTTTCTGAAACCGGTTTCCAACGGCCCTTTTACGCAGTACGAAGTAGCGTTGTCAAGTCTTTTTTGCGGTATCGGTCCCGAAGCAATCCGCGGGCTGGCTAAGAATCCCACTTCTCGCAAAACCGGCGAGAAGTGGGTCACCCCTATTCACCTATTCACCCATCACCTCGGACGGGTCTTGAGGCCGACTTGCTTCCATAGTTTGTTCCAATTCCAGATGCCGCCCCAGGCTTGCGGCGGCAGGCGATAGCCGAGCTGGTGCGCGAGCATGGTGATCTGGCCGCGATGATGCGCCTCATGCGAGAACATGTAAGCCCACATGGCGGCTCCGGCCGGCCATATCGGCATCCAGCCATCGCGAAAGAACTTTGTAACTCGGCGGTTTGGACTGCCGGATAAAGCATCGGTGAGCATGCGCAGGCATTGTGCGGCGCTCTTTTTGTGCGCGGCAGCGGCTTGCGTTTTTGTGCAGCGATAAGGATCGAGCGGCGCTGGGCATTTCAGATAAGGCGCAGAATTCTTGAGCCATCGGATCCGGCAATTGTGCAGGTGCGCAAAAATCGCGCCGATCGTGCGTCCGCCCCCAGCTTTTCCAGGCAGCTCTGCCCGCCAAGCGTGGGAATTGAGATGCGAGAGCAGGAGTTGATTCATTGCATCGTTGACAGCGTAAATTTCCAGCAGGACTTCACGAGGGTCGGCGGGCGCGGAGTATTGTCGGGGTGTCATGGCAGTGGTCAGCGTATCCGCCAGCCGACTTTGCCATCAAGTTATTTCATCAGAGTTTTAACCGATTGCGACTATCTCTCTACAAATTTCGCGAACATCTTCTCCGGGTCGATAGCTATGAAAGTACCCCGGCTGCGGGCGAGAATCTCGCCTTTCTCATTGAAGATTTCCGCCATATTGATATGCTTCCGGCCATGCACACTGACTTCCCTACCCTCGACACGTAACGGCTTGTGCAGCGGCACGGGCCTCAGATATTCCACCGTCATCTCTTTGGTGAGAGCAACGACATGGCGGAGTTTGTTGACCTTGCCCATGGCGTCGTCGAGAATCGTTGCGATAATGCCGCCGTGGCAGTGGCCCGGAGGTCCGGTGTAGCGCTTACCCAGGCGAAAGCGGCAAACGAAAGTTTGGCGCGGCTCGTCGAGCGTGAACTTCAGACGCATGCCTTCAGGATTGTTCTGACCGCAAACAAAGCAGTAATTCTTCTGCAGCTTGACGTAAGCCGTTTCGTGGCCATGAATCTTGCGGGGCATGGAAGAGATTCTATCGTGTGCGAGAGAATCAAGCGGTCATAGCGAATATTTGTTAACTGGGATTGAAAGCCTGTCGTTTCACGAAAATTTCTAAGTGAAACGTCCCATCTTTATTGCTTCACCGCGAGCACAAGATTACGATCACTGCTGTTTGGGGTGGACTTTTCATGCTCCAGCAGGCTGCCCGGCGGCGCCCCAAAACAGAGGACTCATGGTAGCGGGTGAAGTTGCTACTTCATTATCGTCACGTTCGCGTGCGCTTCCGGCGATTGCCATTGGAGGGTTCATTGTCGGCGTGCTGGATCTGCTTTACGCCATCGTGGTTTACTCTCCCAAACAACCCATCCTGATTCCACAGACGATCGCTGCCGGGGTACTTGGGCCAAAATCTTATGATGGTGGTATTCGTACTGCCATACTAGGAGTCTTCCTCCACTTCGTTATCGCTTTTGGCGCCGCAACGATCTACTATCTGGCCAGCCATAAACTGCCTTACCTCGTCGATGATGCTTTTGTCTGCGGCCTGGTTTACGGTGCTCTGGTTTTTTCTTTTACGCACGTGATCATTGTGCCGCTCTCGAACGCCCCACACGGCAACATGCCAACGCTCTATCGAATTGCCGAATTCGTCTGGCACTGGTTCGGTGTCGGGCTGCCGATCTCCTTCTCCGTCCGCCACTATTCGAAATAGAAACGAGCATGGCTTGAGGTCACGGCAGGAGCCTGCTTCTCCAGCGGTTCAGTGTCTTTGCGTTCTCTGCGGCAGTTCTTCGCGATCTTTGCGGTAAGAGCTTTTCATCGCAGAGAGCGCAAAGAATTCCCAGAGGGCGCAGAGTCGATTCGTACCTAAAGAGAGCAGGAAAAAACCTCAAAAAGCCACTAATCTAAAAGGCCCTGCTTCTCACTTCGCTTTGAATCCTGTATACATATCGGTTTTGGGATTTCACACGACCACCGGGGTTAAAAGCCTAGAATTCCTAGCAGCTAATGCAGGCCCGTTCAATGTGCTGCGCATGCAGCGCACAATTGAAAGGCCGCTCTTCTTCCACGGTGGCGTTCGCACGGGAGCGTTCCATGAAACGATTCGCCGCTTTTCTTCTAGCTTTAATCATTTCTTTTTTCACCCTGATCATTGCCCAGGCGCAGGATAAGTCCGCCGACGCTTCTGCCGTCACAAAAGCGGCGAAGAAGGATCAGAAAAAAGATCAGAAGAAGGATGAAAAAAAAGAGGAATCGAAGGACGAGAAGAAAGAAGAGAAAAAAGGCGGCATGACGGCCGACACTTTCTCCGGGTTGAAGTTCCGGTCGATTGGGCCCGGCGCAGCCTCCGGCCGCGTCATGTCGATCGCGGTGAATCCGAAGAAGACCGACGAGTTCTACGTCGGCGTGGCGTCAGGCGGCGTATGGAAGACGGTGAATGACGGCACGACTTGGACTCCAGTGTTCGACGGCGAGGGATCGTACTCAATTGGATGGGTGACTCTCGATCCGAATGATGCGTCGGTGGTGTGGGTGGGATCAGGCGAGAGCAATTCTCAACGCAGCGTGTCGTACGGCGACGGGATTTACCGCTCGGATGATGGCGGCAAGAATTTCCAGAACCTGGGCCTAAAAAAGTCAGAGCACATTGGGCGCGTCGCGATCGATCCGCGAGATTCGAAAGTCGTCTATGTCGCGGCGGAGGGTCCGCTTTGGGGTCCGGGCGGCGATCGCGGACTGTATAAGACCGCAGACGGCGGAAAGAACTGGAAAGCCGTTCTCACGATCAGCGAGAACACAGGCGTGGTCGATGTGGCAATGGATCCGTCAAATCCGGACATTCTTTATGCAGCTGCATACCAGCGCCGTCGCCATGTTTATACGCTGATCGATGGCGGTCCGGAGAGCGCGATTTACAAATCTATCGACGCAGGTGCGACCTGGAACAAACTAAAGTCAGGATTGCCTTCCGTAGATATGGGGCGGATCGGGCTGGCAGTTTCCCCAGCCGATCCAAACGTGGTTTACGCCACGATTGAGGCGGCCGATGGTAAGGGCGGAATTTTTCGCTCCAACGACAAGGGCGCGACATGGGACAAGAGAAACGAATTCGACTCCGGCGCCATGTACTACGCGCGTGTGGTTCCCGACCCAAAAAATGTGGATCGAATTTTTGTGATGAACGTTACGCTGCGCGAATCGCTCGATGGTGGCAAGACGCTGCATCGCGTAAATGAAGTGAACCATCACGGCGATAATCACGCGCTGTGGATCGATCCCGACAACACGCAGCACTGGCTGCTCGGCTCCGATGGCGGCATGTATGAAACCTGGGACAACGCAAAGTCATGGCAGTTCAAGGCCAATCTACCTACGGTGCAGTTTTACGACGTTGCGGTCGACAACGCACTTCCCTTCTACAACGTCTGCGGTGGCACGCAGGATTATTTCTCGTGGTGTGGACCTTCGCGCACGCGTGATCTCAGCGGAATTGTGAATTCAGATTGGTTCGTGACGACCGGTGGTGACGGATTCCGGTCGCAGGTCGATCCGGTCGATCCCAACACAATTTATTCGGAGTCGCAGTATGGCGTACTGATTCGTTACGACAAACCAACTGGGCAGGAATTACTGCTGCAACCACAAGAAGGAAAAGGCGAGGCGCCGCTGCGATGGAACTGGGATTCTCCGATCATTATCAGTCCGCACTCGCATACGCGGCTGTATTTTGCGGCGAACAAATTATTTCGCAGCGATGATCGCGGCGACACCTGGAAAGCGATTTCGGGCGATTTGACGCGACAGATCGATCGCAACAAGCTGCCGGTGATGGGCAAGGTGTGGGGACCGGATGCAGTAGCGAAGAATGCTTCGACTTCGTTCTACGGGAATATCGTCGCGTTGTCGGAGTCACCCAAAAAAGAAGGATTGCTCTACGTTGGCACTGACGATGGTTTGATTCAGGTGACGAGCGACGGAGGGCAGAGTTGGACGAAGTATGAGAAGTTTCTCGGCGTACCGGAGATGACGTACGTGAGTCGTCTGGCGACGTCGAATCACGACGTGAATACCGTCTATGCCGCGTTTGAGAATCACAAAAATGAGGACTTCAAGCCATATTTGCTGAAGTCGACGGACAACGGCAAGACATGGACTTCGATTGCCGGGGACCTGCCAGAGAGCGGGCCGGTGCTGGCGTTCGTCGAAGATACGGTCAATGTGAACTTGCTGTTTGCGGGAACGGAGTCAGGCGCATTTTTTACCATCGACGGTGGGACACATTGGGTGCGGCTCAAGGGCGGATTGCCGACGATCTCTGTGCGTGACATGGTGATTCAGTCACGCGAGAATGATCTGGTAATAGCAACCTTCGGGCGTGGGTTCTATGTGCTCGATGACATTACTCCGCTGCGGCAGATCAAACCAGATTCAACCGAGCAGGCCGCGGCAATGTTTCCGGTGAAAGATGCGCTCTTATATGTGGAGCGGCATCCGCTGGGAGGTCCGAAGAAAGGCTTTCAAGGGGATGCGTTCTATTCGGCCGACAATCCGCCGTATGGAGCCGTGTTCACGGCTTATCTGAAAGATAAGATCAAAACAAAGAAAGAAAAACGCCAAGATGCAGAGAAAGAAGCGGCAAAGAAAAACCAGATACCTCCCTATCCGACGAACGATGAACTGCGCGCTGAGGCCGAAGAGATGAAGCCGGAACTCTACTTCATTGTTTATGACGAGAGTGGGGCGCCAATCCGGCGAGTCGAGGGCAGTACAGATTCAGGCTTTCAACGCGCAGCTTGGGATCTGCGGTATCCGGCGGCGCAGGTGCATGAGCATTCCGAAGACGAAGGTGAAGATTTCCCGAGCGCCTCTGAGCACGGCCCTCTCGTATTAGCCGGCAGTTATTCGGTTCACATGTTTGAAAAAGTCGGTGGCGTGGTAACAGAACTCGCCGGGCTGCAGAGTTTCAAAGTAACGACCGAGCAATCGGCATCAATGAGTGCCGCGGACCGCACATCGCAAGAAGAATTTCTGCGCAAAGTGTCCAGACTATATCGCGCATATTCGGGCGCACTGCATACGGCGCAAGACGTAGAATCGCGCATGAAAACGATTCGCGAGGCGCTGCACGACACACCTGTTGCCGACAAGCAACTGGGAGCGGCGGCCGATGGAATCGAACAGCGTGACCGCGAAATTCTGCGTGCGCTGCGCGGAGACGTCGACATTGCACGGCGCAACGAACAGGTGCCGACATCGATCGGCGATCGGGTGAGCGGAATTATAGAAGGCGAGCGCTTCTCTCTGGCGAAGCCAACGCAAACACATCTGGATGCGTACAACATCGCAGCAGCCGAATTTGCCGATCAGCTAGCCAAACTTCATGTATTGGTTGAAGTCGATCTCGCGAAACTTGAGAAAGATATGGAAGCTGCTGGAGCGCCTTGGACGCCGGGAAGAGTGCCGGTGTGGAACGAGAAGTAGACAAAGGATTTACAGAGACATAGATTCATCCCTGAGGCAGGCGTGAACTCAGCATTTATTTCGAGTATGTAAAGTAAACTTTTAACACAGAATGACTTATAGGCATTGCTAGAAGTATTACATACCTAGAAGACCAACTATTTATTAGGAAAACTATTTATTCAGTCTTAACGGTTGCTTAACCCTCCAGTGTTATGTTGGACGACGGAGGCTCCCCCCTATGAATCGCAAATTAGTGCTGTTTGCTGCCCTCTCCATCTGCCTTCTCACCACCTCATCCTTAGCCAGTGGACAGACCGCTGAAGTGTTCGCGTTTCAAGCTCCCGATTGCCAGACTACAAATTCGGAGTGTACGGCTTTTCTTCAAACTGTACTTCCAAAACTATCAGGAATTGGACACGTCTTTCATTGGTCGGACATCGACAAGACAACCGTTGATAATAATGGGATTCACATTAACTACCAGTGGCCGGTAATCACAGATTTTCTGAACGCGTATATCAACTCGGGCTTCAATTGGACGAGCGGGTGTGTAAATCAAAACGCATGCAAAATCATGTTAATCATTCAGCCGGAGACTGACGGCCTCGGGAAAGGAAACGTGGGTTATACCCCGGCTTACATGTACAGCCCCCTGTATGCGTCTGATATCGGAGCGGATACACCCCAGGATATGGCGGCATGTAAGGAGTTTCCAGGCACCGGAAGTTTGCCTTACTCCGGCACGCTGAATCCCGGTGACGCAGTGATCTGGAACGCCAACGAGTGTGCTGTAGCTGCACGAGACAATGTCAAAGGAAGCAATGTCCAGTGTACGGGAAACAATCTGTCTAACACGACCGGCTTCCCGGTAGTTTATGAAAAGCCGATCATCACTGCCTATCAGGCGTTCTTGAGTGCGTTTTCCTCAGCGTTCAATAGCAGCACGGGAACCTACAAGAGCATTGGACAATACATTTCCTACGTGAGAGCTGGACTCTCAGTAGGGGGTGAGAACTATCCGGTATGCGAGGAAGTGAACTCAAAGAGCGACGGTCCAATTGTAAAGCCTGCCTGGGTGCCGAATACGTCGATTCCGGCCGGCATCTTGGCCACTCCGACGGCGGCTCAAGGTAACAACGGAGGATTTACGTTTCTTTCGCTGAATGCGGGTACAACAGGAACAAGTCTCCCCAACTGGAATCAGACGCAGGGCACTCGGACAACAAACGACAATGGTGTGATGTGGGAAAACGAAGGGTTGCTCGCACCTGGAACGGATGCGGTCTCGACTTGGCCAGGTCCCAATGGGCAATTCGGCACTACAGGCCAACCGAATGCCTTTCAGGATAATGGTTTCCTTAGCCACTGGGCGAACGGCGTCGGGGGTCAGGGATACATATCGGAAATGGTTCAGTTCTTAGGCGGTCTCCATTCAACGTTCAGTTGGGACTTTGCTACCAACTTTGGTCCCGTACATGACATCAGCTATGCCGACGCCGATGCTGTTTTGGCGTCTGTGCAAGGCAACGATGCCGTTGGATTCGGTATGCAGTCCCTGAGTGTCCAGGATCCCGTTACGCTTGCGGCGGGTATATTTCCCACATCGAGGGAGGACTGGATCGCGAACTTTACAAACTACCCCGCTCCTTCGAACGTACCTGTACATCACCTGCAGATGAACACGCCGGGCACTTCATATCTGGCAGCTGGATACGACATAAGTTCAATTACTGGGAACACGAATACCGACGTCGCCACCATCACCTGTCCTGCCATGATTGATTGCAGCCCTTTCGCCGGAACTGGAATGTGGGTCTATATCACGGGCAACTCGATTACAGGCTTCGATGGGCCCTCGGCGGTTGCGTGCACCGGACAAGGCACCGGCAAGAATCAATGCCCGCAAGACACGCTGACGATTTCATCGTCAGTCGGCGGGTACTGGAACGGGTGGCATCGTGTGGTCCGCGAACTATTGGCCGGACACGATGGTGTTTTCCGTCAAGCATGGAACAACAGCCATCGAGGCATACGAGTGCGACTTGGATTATGCGTTTAAGGTCGTGACGACGACGCATGTTTCTGTAGAAGGCAGTGGTGGCGGTTGCGCGGACTGGGGACTTTCTGGTCCCGGTGCCAGCTACCAGAGTGCACTCGAAGCAGCACAGGTCCCAATACCGTAAGAAATTTAAGATAGTGTGCCTAGATTAGTGTTTCCAGGTTCGCGGCCAGAACTGGACGCGGGCCTGGGACTCCTAGCAGAAGAGCGCTGCCAGTCGGCAACTCAGTCATACCCTAGGATGGAGCCGCACTTACCTCATCACGCTGCATCGCGTGTGCGCTGGGCTTTCGAGCTTCCCACATTTCCATCTAGATTTTGATCCGTTCCGAATTTCATCTTAAATTTTTCCTCAACGACAGCTTGATTTTTTCGCGCGCGGCTGTGTTACACTCGCCGCCGACTATTGCTCGCGCTTGATTTGCTAAAACGTGAAGCGCGGCAATCGCCGTGGGGAAATCCTTCTTGCCCAGGAGGGCTAGGGAATGGGCCTCGCGTTACTGATCTTGATTTGGCTGATCACGCTGGTCAGCACATATTTCTTCGTCGCCAAGACGTGGTGGCTGCCCGCCGGCGCCGCCGCGGCCGCCCAGTGGATCGACGGTCAATTTGCGCTCACCTTCATCCTGATGGGAATCGTCTTCCTCGCGGCCCAGCTGGGGCTCGGGTACATCGTCTGGAAATATAAAGAGACGCCATCATCGCCACCGGTTTCCTACTCCCACGGGAACACGAAGCTGGAGATTATCTGGACGACGCTCACCGCAATCCTCTTCATCGGGTTGAACCTGATGGGCAGCACGGTCTGGGCGAGCCAGCGCTTCGCGCCGGCCGAAGCAGGTGCGGTGCAGGTAGAAGTCACCGGCATGCAGTTTGCCTGGTACTTCCGCTATCCAGGCCCGGATGGGAAATACGGCGCGACCAGTCCCAAACTGATGGACCCATCCGCAGGCGGTGAAGCGGCGGTCGGATTGAATACTTCCGATCCTGCCGCCAAAGATGATGTCGTGACGGGCACGATGTATTTGCCGGTGAATCGCGAAGTCGACTTGAGCCTGCGCGCGGTCGATGTGATCCACAGCTTCTTTGTGCCGTCGTTCCGCTTCAAACAGGACACAGTGCCCGGTCTCAACATTCACATGCACATCAAGCCCACCGTGATCGGCGATTACGAGATTGCCTGCGCCGAACTCTGCGGCCTGGGACATTACAAGATGCACGGCATGGTGCACGTCGTCAGCCAGGAAGATTTTGATAAATGGCTGGCGGCAAGGGAGGCGGAGAAACAGTAAAATGGCGACCCCAGCGACGGTCCATGCACACGCTGCTCCTCAAGGCTTCATCCGGAAATACATTTTCAGCCTCGATCACAAAGTCATCGGCATTCAATATTTCTTCCTGGCGCTCACAGCGGTGTTCGTTGGGATGTTCCTTTCGCTGCTGATGCGCATTCACATGATCTGGCCGACGGCGGTGCTGCCGCTGGTGGGCGAGATCAAGCCGGAGACTTATCTCAGTCTGCTTACGATGCACGGCACCATCATGGTGTTCTTCGTGCTGACGACAGCGCCGCAGGGCGGCTTCGGTAATTATGTTCTACCGATTCAGATTGGTGCGCCTGACATGGCGTTCCCTGTTCTGAACATGCTGTCGTTCTGGACGACGTTTGTCGGGTTCGTGGTGATCATTGCGGCCTTCTTTGTGACAGGCGGCGCGCCGCTGCATGGCTGGACGGGATATCCGCCGCTGAGTGCGCTGCAATCGGCCGGGCCGGGCGAGGGATTGGGCGCTGATTTATGGATCACCAGTATTGCGATTTTCTGCATTGCGTCGCTGATGGGCGCGCTGAACTTCATCACTACGACGCTCGATCTGCGGGCCAAAGGCATGACGATGATGCGGATGCCGCTCACCGTCTGGTCGTGGTTCATCACTGCGATTCTGGGACTGCTGGCGTTCGGTGTGCTGCTCTCCGCGGGAATTCTGCTATTGCTCGACCGCAACTTTGGCACCAGCTTCTACGTTCCGTTGGTCGTTGTGAACGGGCAAATCATGGGCCACAAAGGTGGCTCGCCACTGTTGTGGCAACACCTGTTCTGGTTCTTCGGACATCCTGAAGTCTACATCGCGATTCTGCCGGGCATGGGCGTGACATCGCAGATTCTCTCGACGTTTTCGCGCAAGCCGATTTTTGGCTATAAGGCGATGGTCTACGCCATGCTGTCGATCGGATTCTTCGGCTTCATGGTGTGGGGCCACCACATGTTCATGAGCGGGATGAGCCCGTACTCAGCGTTTGCGTTCTCAATTCTGACTATGTGCATTGGCGTGCCGTCGGCCATCAAGACATTTAACTGGCTGGGCACGATGTGGAAGGGGCGCATCCGTTTCCAAACGCCGATGCTCTACGCGATCGGCTTTGTCTCGCTGTTTGTGTCGGGTGGACTGAGCGGTCCGTTCCTCGCGCAGCCGGTTCTCGACATTCCTCTGCACGATACCTATTTCGTCGTTGGACATTTCCATCTGATCATGGGGGTGGCGGCAATCTTTGGAATTTTCGCCGCAACGTATTACTGGTTCCCGAAGATGTTCGGCCGAATGATGAACGAAACTTGGGGCCGCATCCACTTCTTCATTACGCTGGCCGGAACGTACGCGATTTTCATGCCCATGCACTATCTCGGCCTCGCTGGCCAGACGCGCCGGTATTCGCAGTTCACCGAGGTGGCGTACCAAGCGAAACTGATTCCGTTGCAGACTTTTATTACTTATGCCGCGATCATCACGATCTCGTCACAGTTTATTTTCGTGATCAATCTGTTCTGGAGCATGTTCAAAGGGCCGAAGGCGAGTGACAATCCGTGGGAGTCGACTACGCTAGAGTGGACGACTTCGACTCCTCCTCCGCATGACAATTTCGGTGGCGTAACGCCGGTGGTACATAACGGACCGTACGAATACGGCGTGCCCGGGGCAAAGAAGGATTACTTGATGCAGACAGATCCGCCGGTGGATGGGGGGCATGAGAAAGGGTAACTCTGCTCGACCACGGTCGCTTCGTTTTTCCGACTGCAACATCGCTTGGAATGACAACTAAACAGTTGTTATGGCGACTTACACACCAACCACTCCGATCGACGACAAAGGGCACGACCACAAGCCACCCGTGCCACCTGCTGGCGGAGGTGACGACGAGCGCGATGGCAGTGGTCCAGATTA
>Ga0307479_10000195_pt1 | contig 57091 bp, 60 predicted proteins | sample atmos_gasesECM4C_FD_203743 | JGI IMG/M metagenome (GOLD analysis project Ga0307479, IMG submission 203743) | Hardwood forest soil microbial communities from Morgan-Monroe State Forest, Indiana, United States - atmos_gasesECM4C_515 | ecosystem: Environmental > Terrestrial > Soil > Temperate...
GCGTTGACGAGACGACGTACTTGGTCATGGTGTTCATCTTTTCGCCGAACTCGCCGGTGCCTTTCATGTTGGGCCACGCCGCCGAAAACCCCTCGTAGGTCTTACGCCCAAGGAGCAGCGCGTCGCTGGCCTGGAGCTCAGCCCACTTGAACTGACCTGCCTCGTCGTTGAAGAAGGGGCCGGACCATTGACCCGGCTCTTCGAACACACCATCGAGGGAGAGGTATTCGGTGGCGACCAGTCTCATGCGCTCCTCCTATCCAACTTGAGGTAGTCCTACTTCTACGTCGAACAGGCCAGGGTCAAATCGACAGCTGGCAGACGCGCTTCGCCCGGAGCGACGCTCTACCGGCGGCTGATGGAGGGTTTGCCGCCGAGCAGTTGCATGAAGATCAGAAGACTGCTCACCAGCAACGCCGGCACATAGATCGTCACGATCACCCAGTTGATGCCAAGCGGATACGTGAAGACGTTGAATCGCATCGATTGGATGATCGCGTTCACCGTGTCCAGCAGCCCGACGATGACCATCAGCCAGACCAATGCGATGGCACCCGAGAAGCGAGCGCGAAGCGCGGCCAGGGCCACCAGGGCGAGGAAGGCGGTGATCAGGTCGCCGTACCCGATCATGGTCCGGAACTCCATCGGGACACCCGCGCCCACGGCGCCTGGAGCAAGGATCGTCCCACCAACCGTGCGGAAGGCATGGACCCACACCAACGGCACCAGGGCAGCCTCTCGAGGCAGCCGGGACAGGCGGGGTACGACGTACCAGAATGCGATCAGCAGATACGCCAGCAAGCTCAGCGTGAATTGGATGCTGAAGAGCACGATCGGTTCCATTGCCTGCTTCACGGGAGTATGCACCCAGCGTCGTTCCCGCGCAATCAGGGATCGGCGCGGCTAGGACGTCAGCGCCTGACGGCTCCGCTCCAAGAACTGGCGCTCGGTCACATTCTCGGTGCGGGCAATCGCTGCCTCGTAGGCGAGCGCCGCCTCGGCGTTTCGCCCCAGGCGTCGCAGCAGGTCGGCCCGGATAGCGTGGAAGAGGTGGTAGCCATCGAGGTCGAGGTCGTCGACGAGGGTAAGCGCCGCATCCGGTCCCTCGACCTCAGCCACTGCAACCGCGCGATTGAGGGCGACGACCGGGCTCGAGGCGACCACCAGGAGCTGGTTGTACAGCTGCACGATCTGCCACCAATCGGTTGCGGCCGCTTCAGGCGCGTCACTGTGGACCGCCTGGATCGCCGCCTGGATCTGGTACGGGCCGGGCCGGTTGCGCTCGAGGCATTGGCGCACGATCGCCTGGCCTTCGGCGATGAGGCCGCGATCCCAGAGGCCGCGGTCCTGGTCGGCCAGGAGCACAAGGTCGCCGTCCGAGTTCGTTCGAGAGGCCCGACGTGACTCGATGAGCAGCATCAGCGCGAGCAGCCCCCTGACCTCAGGTTCGTCGGGCATGAGCTCAGCCAGCAGCCGTCCGAGGCGGATGGCCTCGCCGCAGAGGTCCTCTCGGACAAATCGCTCGCCCGAGCTTGCTGTGTAGCCCTCGTTGAAGATGAGGTAGATGACGGCCATCACGGCCCGAAGGCGGCCCGGGAGCTCGGCCTCGCTTGGAACCCGGTAAGGGATCCTCGCGTCACGGATCTTGCCCTTGGCCCGGACGAGCCGCTGGGCCATGGTCGGTTCTGGTACCAGGAAGGCGCGCGCGATCTCGGCCGTGCTGAGCCCACCAAGGAGCCGGAGCGTCAGTGCAACCTGGACGCTCGTGGCGAGCGCAGGGTGACAGCAAATAAAGATCAGGCGCAGCCGGTCGTCGCGCACGGCGCCCTCCTCGGCCGGTTCGCTGCCGGCGTAGAGCAACGCGGCCTGGGCGTGCCGGTCCTCGCGCGACGCCTCGCGCCGGAAGCGATCGATCGCTCGGTTGCGGGCCGTGGTGATGATCCATCCCGCCGGGCTGGCAGGCAGTCCGGTGGACGGCCACCGCTGCACCGCCGCGGTGAACGCGTCCTGGACCGCCTCCTCGGCGGCGTCGATGTCGCCGAAGACCCGGACCAGGACGGCCACGGCGCGACCGTACTCCTGGCGGAACACATGTTCAATCTCGGAGGCTGCGAGACCCAGCTCCGGTTTCAGGCTTCGGCCTCCTCCTGAAACGGCCGGACCTCGATGGGGAGCGGGATCGCCCGGGCAAGTTTGCGACCCCACTCGAGCGCAACGTCGAGATCGGGCGCTTTGATGACGGCGAGCCCGCCGATGTGCTCTTTGCCCTCGGCGTACGGACCGTCGGTGATCAGCATTTCACCGGCGTCGAGCCGCACGACAGTGGCGGTCGTCGCGGGGTGCAAGGCCCCGTTGAAGACCCAGGCGCCGGCGGCCTTCATCTCACGAATCACGGCGTTGGCGTCAGCGATCACCTTCTCCATGTCTAAGGACGGCGGGGGTGGCCCATCGGGTTGATTGATCGCGAGCAGGTACTGCTTCATCTCGTCTTCCTCCCTGACGTTACCGCCCGCGCCGCGCCAGCCTCCGTCGCCACGGTTGTCGCCTCGGCCGGCTGGTAGGTTGCGATCACCACGCCGGTGGTCGACGTCGTCGTAGCCACGAGCCGAAGCGTGGCGAACAGACCGTCGTTAAAGAGACGGGTCCCCGATCCCAGAACGAGCGGGTGGATTTGGAGCACGTACTCGTCGACGAGGTTGCGCCGCATCAGCGACTGCAACAGCACGCCGCTGCCGAGCACCACGATATCCTTACCCGGCTGCGCCTTCAGTTCGGCCACTGCTTTCGCCGCGTCGCCTTTGAGCAGCCTGGAATTGCTCCACGGCAGCGGCTCCTGCAACGTCGTCGACGCGACGTATTTCCTGGTGTTGTTGAGTACCTCGGTGAAGGGGTTGTCCTTCCGGTTGGGCCAGACAGCGTAGAAGTCCTCGTAGGTGCGACGCCCAAACAGGAGGGCACCGGTCGTGGCCATGCTTTCTGCGGCCACCTTGCCCATAGTCGGGTCGGCGTAGGGAATCGCCCAGCCGCCGTGCGCGAAGCCGCCACGGACGTCCTCGTCGGGGCGGCCGGGCGCCTGCATGACGCCGTCGAGCGTTAGATTCATGAACACAACGATTCTGCTCATTGATGCCTCCATTTGGTGTTACCGCCGGCGGACGCCGGCTCTTCACCTTCTATACGAACGGCATCCCGGCAGATCGACACGGGAAACGGCCGTGCCGGTGTCGACCTAGTTGCGATCAACGGCGATCGTGTTCGCTTTTCGGTAAACCCCTGGCGACGTGCCAAATTGCCGGCGAAACGCCTTGCTGATGGAGACCGGCGAGTCGTAGCCGGTTGCGCGGGCGATCTCGCTGATGCCAGCGGTGCTTGCGCGTAAGTATTCAGCGGCGCGCGCCATGCGCAACCGGGTGAGATTCTGCATCGGCGTCTCGCCGGTGGCGGCTCGGAATCGCTCGGCGAAGGCGGAGCGAGACAGCGCAACTGCCGCCGCCATTTTGGGAACGGTCCAATGGCGATCTGGATGTTCACGGATCAGGCGGAGTGCGCGCGCGATTTGCGGGTCGCTGACAGCCGTGCTGCCGCCCGAGGCGCGGTCGGCTTCGATCAGGCACTGACGAAGCGCCTGCGCGAGCAGCGCGTCGGTGAGCCGCGTGACCACCGCCTCCGAGCCTGGTCCCGTCGAGGCCATCTCCACCGCGATCATCCTGATCAAGCTCACGAGCCATTCCGGGGCAAGGCCTCCGCTGCCGCGAAGATGCACCACGGTCGGCAGCACTTCGAGCAGCGGTCGCCCCGTCAGTTTTTCGACGGTGAACCCTCCGCAGAGCAGCTCGCTGCGCTGACCGCCGCCGCCGTGGCTGAGGTGTCCGTTGACCGGTGGCGTATCGGTGAGGATGCGGTCGAGCCACCGCACCGGGCTCTTCGGCGAGTCACGGACGATGTGCCCCTCGCCCCGAGGCAGGATCACCAGGTCGCCGGCCGCGAGGCGAACCGGCTCGCGTTGTCCCTCGACCTCGAGCCAGGCCGAGCCCGCGGTCAGGAGGTGAAACGCAGGGCTGGAGCGGGCCGCGACCTGGAAGCCCCAGGGCGCCGTCATCTCCGACAGGCAATAGAGGGTGCTGTTGACCGTCAGCCTCAGCAGCAGCTGGCTCAACCCGTCCGCATCGGAAAATCGACCCAGGGTCCGCATCACCCTGGCTCGTGCGCAGGAACTTTCTGGCCGACCGTCCACAGGAAGTACCAGCTGCCCGAATCGCCCATGAAGGCAAATCGCTTGTGGAGCGCCTTCTTGGTCTCCTCGAAGTCGCCCAACGAGTCGAGGTAGCGCTTGAAACCGTGATATTCGCCGTCGAGCTTCAACATCTCCTGGGCGTTGGCCGTGATCGCCTCGAGTTTTCGGCGATTGCGAATCACCCGCGTGTCGCCCATCAGGCGATCGATGTCGGCGAGGCGATACTTGGCCACCTTCTGCGGATCGAATCCGCGAAACGCCTCGCGGATCCCGGGCCACTTCGACTCGACGACGCGCCAGCTGATCCCGGTCTGAAACATAACGCGCGCCATCGCCTCGAGATACCCGGAAAGCTCCTTCGGCGGCCGAGGCTGCTTGTTTCCCTCCGGCATTCCACGATCTTAGATCCAGGGAAGCGGAAAGTCACTTTGCCAATTGACCGGCAGAATTCATCGCGACGCCGGTTCTGCGCGCCGGCTAAGGCCAGCGGCGTCCTGGACATTGCCCGCACTCCGGCACGCGCTTAGCGTCGACGCATGAGCAAACTAGATCCGGCTGACGTCGTCGACCGCTACAACCGCGCCCTCGCCGCCCGCGATTTTCCGGGAGCTCGGGCTCTGCTGGCCGACAACCTACGGTTTGAAGGTCCGATCGATCGCTTCTCGAAGGCCGACGACTATGTCAAGGCGCTCACTGGTCTGTACGGCATGGTCAAGGGTGTCGAGCACCAGGCAACCATTGCCGACGGCGAGAACGTCGCGGTGTTCTACCTCCTCGACACACCCATGGCCAAGGCACCGGTGGCTGAGTGGTACACCGTCGGCGACGGGAAGATTACGCACTTGCGCGCCTACTTCGACGCCCGGCCCTTCGCGCCTCCCGCGTAAGGGAAGACCCGGGCCCGAGATCGCGCCGGTTACTGCACCGGGAACGGTAGCTGCCACCAGGACGGCAGCGCGTCGATCGTGATCGCGGTCACCCACTTGACCCACCAGTAGCCGCGACGATCGGGCGCGACGAGCCGCACCGGGAAGCCGTGACCCGGATCGAGCGGAATTCCTCCGAGCCGCGTCGCAATCATCAGGCGACCGGCCTCCTCGATCGCGAAGCGGCGATCGTATCCAGTCATCGACCTGACATGGACGCTAACGCTCGAGCCCCCACCCTGCCCTCCCCCGAGAGCGGGAGAGGGAGAAACCAGCCTGCTGAGCCAGACGCCCGACCAGTCCTGCGTCGAATAGAAACCGCCGGTACAGTCCAGCGTCGCCTGCACCCGGTCGTCGAACGCGAGCAGCTCCGCGTATGTCCACTCCCGCACGGAATTTCCGGCACCTACTGGCAACCGCCAGGTCGCCGCATCGATAGCCGGCACGCTGTCGAAGAGCCACTGCGTCACCGGCAACTCCAACGGTTGGAGCGACCCGTATTCATAGGACCCGGTCAGGCGCCGCGTCGAGCCAGGCAAGGCGAGCAACCGGACCGCGACTTCGCCCGCTCCATAGGTGAGACCGGCACCCGCGGCCAGCGTGCCGGCGCGCAGCAGACTCCGCCGCGAGAGATCGACGGCGCGCATCGGGATGCGGCGGGCGATCACGTGCCAGGCGACGAATGGGATGGCGGCCAGGGCGGCGGCGACATGGATCTCCATCGCACTGAACGGCCCGATGCCCAGGAGGAGCCCCGTCGAATGAAGGATGCCGGCGAGCACCGAGGTGATCACCAGCGCGGTGAACACCAATGACGCCCACCAGCCGGGACGGCGTCGCCGAATGCCGTGCGCGGCGATGACCGCCTTCCATGGCGTGAGCGCCACGATCGCGTAGCCGCTGACCGCATGGACGATCAGCGAGGCCCTCGATGGCGCCGTGCTGTAGAAGAACGCCACCCATCCAGTGGTGAACGCCAGGCCCAGCAGGACGAAGAGGGCCAGGTTCGTCCAGCGTTTCATGACGGCTTCGTCCCGTTGACCGTTTCGAGCAGCGCCGGCAACGACATCGCCTCCAGCGACAACAGGCGCAGGTCGGCCTCGGTGAGATCGAGGTCGGCGGTCAGCAGGTTGGGCACCACGACGCAGTAGAGCCCGGCCGCTTTCGCGGCGCGGATCCCGTTGGTGGAGTCTTCCAACGCAATGGCCTCGTCCGGTTGCACACCAAGTTTCTGCAGCGCCGTCCGGTACAGCTCGGGATCGGGTTTCGTCTTCTTCACATCCTCACGAACCACGATGGCATCGAATTGCCCGCCGATCCGGAAACGCTCGAGATGCTCCATCACCCACTTCCGAGACGAGCTCGATGCCACGGCCGTTTTCAGCCCAAGCCGGTGCGCGTCCGCCAGGTACTCGGCGACGCCGGGCAGCAGCTGCTGCAGCGCGGTCGACTCCGCGTAGTAGAGGCGCTCCAGCGTGTCCAATGCCGCTTCGTCGAGCTGCTCCCCGACGCGGTCACCCAGCTCCTGTACTGGATCGAACGAACCGGAGGAAGTGCCGATGATGGTGAGCCAGCGATCGAGCGGCAGCTCCTGACCGTGCTCCCGGTAGATCCGCTGCCACGTTCGAAAGATCGGGACTTCGGTGTCGACGATCAGGCCGTCGAAGTCGAAGATCAGCGCCTTGATCCTGTTTCGCCTGCGCTTCGAGGGAGGCTCCAGCTTCTTTCCCCTCCCAGGCTTGCGGGAGCGGGCCGGTTGCGCGTTCATGGCCTAGAGGTTGCGCTGGAAGAACTCGAGCAGGCGCCGCTCCATGTCGACGCGGTCCTTCTCCGCGCGCGGCATGTGACGCTCGTTGGGATAGATCAGCGATTCGAAGGGCTTGCCCGCATCGATCAGCGCCTGCATCAGACGCGCGGTGTGGCGGAAGTGGACGTTCTCGTCGATCATGCCGTGGACCACGAGCAACGGGGCGCGCAGCTGATCCGCATGCGTCAGCGGCGAGCCGAGCCGGTAGCCTTCCGGATTCTCCTGTGGCGTCCCCATGTACTTCTCCGTGTACGCGGTGTCGTAGCCCTCATAAAAGGTGACGGGGGCGCCGGCGATACCGGCCTTGAAGATGTTCGGCGCCGTGAGCAGCGCCATCAGCGTCATGAAGCCGCCGTAGCTCCAGCCGTAGATGCCGACGCGCGAGATATCGGCGAAGCCAAGGGTGCCAAGCCAGCGCACCCCTTCGACCTGGTCGCGGACTTCGACCTGACCCATGCTGCGCGAGATGGGGGCCTCGAATGCCAATCCGCGGCGCGCCGAGCCGCGGTTATCGACCTTGAGCACGACGAATCCGTTCTGCGCCAACCATTGGGCGCGTAGATCAACCGTCTGCGCCCAGCTGTCATTGACCTGCTGCGAAACGGGACCGCCGTAGACGGAGACGACCACCGGCGCGCGGCCCCCACCCTGACCCTCCCCCGCAAGCGGGGGAGGGGAATGAGGGCGATACACGGCGGCATGAAGTTCGACGCCGTCGCTGGTTCGAAATCGATGGAGCTCGGGCGCCGGCAAATCCAGGTCATTCGCCGTGGCCTCGTGGATGACGTGCTGGGGCGCCCCTTGCATATTCCGCACGGTGATGCTCGGCGGGTGCTCGCGGTTATCCCAGACGTCGACGAAGCTCAAGAAGTCGGATGCGATCACGACGGCGTGCGTCCCCGGCTCGGTCGTCAATTGCTCCGGCTCGCCACCTTGCAGCGACACGCGGAACAGGTGGCGCTCGAGCGGACTCGTGCGCCAGCCGACGAAATAGACGCGACCGCCCCGCTCATCCAGCTTGACGATCGCCTCGGCCAGCCAGTCGCCGCTGGTGAGCTGCCGGATCAGCGTCCCGTCCGGCGCATATAGATATAGGTGTCGAAAGCCGCTCCGCTCGGACGACCAGATGAACTCGCCAGTCGCTTCGATCGTGTGGAGGTCGTGGTGCAGATTGATCCACGGGTCGGCGTTTTCCGCGAGGAGCGGGGTGGCCACCACGCTGCCCTCCCCCAGACGGGGAGGGAGATGAACGGCGAGCAGCTCGAGGCGCGTCCAGTCCCGAGAGAGCCACTGCACCAGCAGGCGACCATCCGGATGCCAATCGACTCGGGCGAGATATCCGTCCTCGCTGCCGAGGTCGATGAAGGTCGACTCGCCCGATGCCACCGATACCACGCCGAGCTTCACCCGGGCGTTCTCGGCACCGGCAAAGGGGTAGCGGTGCTCCTCGATCTCGAGCGCCGCCTTGCCCTGGTGGACGATCGGATAGATCGGAATGTGCGACTCGTCGAGCTGCTCGAAGGCGACCAGGTCGCCCTTCGGCGACGGCCAGTAGCCGCTCAATCGGGCGAGCTCCTCCTGGGCGACGAATTCCGCCAGCCCATTGGTGGCGCCTGGCGGGTGCGAGGTGAGCCGCCGCTCGCCGCCATCACCAATGGTCCAGACATCGCCGTCGCGAACGAAGAACACGCGGCGACCGTCGTCGCTGATCTTCGGGTCGATGACGCCGCCGCCGGTCAGCCGTGTCACCGCGCCTTTTGCCCAACGGTAGAGCTCGCCGCGGACGGGAAGCAACATGACGTCGGCCTTCTCGGCCCAGAAGTAATCGGTGATCCCGGTCTCGCGCAGCCGAAGGCGTTCCCGGCGTAACACCTCCTCGCGCGAGATGTTCTGCTCGGTCACCGGCTCACCCGGTGCGGCCAGCCAGTGCTCTTTTCGACCGGTCGATAGATCCACCCTCCAGAGCTCACGAACCAGGTCACCGCGCTCGCTGAACAGGTAGGTCACGAATTTCGCGTCCGGCGAATAGCGGAGCCGGCCCGGAATCGCCATCCCCGGGCGCGGGTAATGAGCCACCAGCTCGGGCGTGAGCTGACTGCGTTCGGCGGTTTTCATCGCGCAAACCTGAGCTTAAACTGCGGAGATGCTGATCAAGGCCTGCTTGAACGGCAGCCGTCGGCAGGAGGAACACCCGGCGCTGCCCCTCTCACCACAAGCCCTCGCAGCCGACGCCTCGCAATGCCGGCAAGCGGGAGCCGGCGCCGTCCACATCCATCCGCGTGCCATGGGCGGTCAGGAAACACTCGAGCCCGAACCCTGCGCCGCGGCGGTCGAGGCGATTCGTGATCTCTGCCCGGGCCTCCCGATCGGGCTGACCACCGGACTCTGGATCACCGGCAACAGTGCCCGCCGGCTGGCGCTGATCGAGGCCTGGACCGTCCTTCCGGACTTCGCGTCCGTGAACTTTTCCGAGGACGGCACCGACGAGCTGTGCGCGCTGCTCCTCGACAAGGGGATCGAGGTCGAGGCCGGGCTCGGCTCGGTCGCGGACGCCCGAGCCTTCGTCGACAGTAACTTCGTCGACCGCAGCCTGCGGGTCCTGGTCGAGGTCGAGCCGGGCGCCAGCGATCCGATCCGGACCGCCGCCGTCATCGGGCGCGTCCTGGAGGGAAGTGGCATCCGCCTTCCGCGGGTCCAGCACGGCCACGATGCAGCGGCCTGGCCGCTCCTCAAGGATGCCCTGGTCCACGGCTACGACGTGCGGATCGGCCTGGAGGATACGGTGCTATTGCCCAATGGCCGCCGCGCCCCGCGCAACGCCGAGCTGGTCGCGGCTGCGGCCAGGCTGGCATCGGCGGTGCTGATCGACCCTCCCCCGCCGGGAGAGGGCAGGGTGGGGGCCGTCTAAGAGAAGGGCTTCACGACCGCGAGCATTTTTCGCTCGAGGTAGACGCGCCGAGCCGCCGCGTCGCCGATCTCGCAAGCCCCATACCATCCCACTTTCGGCTGCTCAAACGGCCGGCTGACCAGGTGGCGGCAGGTCAGCACCTGTGGCAACGGTCGGTCGCGGCTATCCGTCGTGCTGAACGGCAGTGGCGAGAATACCGGACACTGGTCGAATCCCGGGGGGAATGGCCGTGGCCACTGACACTCGTCGGGGGGCCGCAAGGAAGCGTTGGACTTTCCATCGTTCAGCGGCGACGTCTTCACGTGTCTTGTCCTTCCTGACGCTGCTCACCGCATTCGTATCACAGGTCCACCCAATGGTCAACGAGGAAAAGTCCGTGGTTTACTCGCTGCTCGACGCAGCCCACAGGTTGATACCGCTGTCGGTGGCATAGCGGTCGATTTCGCGGAGCTCGTCGGTGGAAAACTCGAGATGGTCCAGGGCGCCGACATTTTGTTCCAGCTGTGCCACGCTGCTGGCGCCGATCAGCGTCGAGGTCACCCGGGGGTCGCGCAGCGTCCAGGCGAGAGCCATCTGGGCCAGCGTCTGGCCGCGCCGCTGCGCCACCTGGTTCAGCGCCCGCACCTTGCCGAGCGTCTGTTCGGTCAACATCTCCTGCGAGAACGACCCGGGGTGGCTGGCGCGCGAGCCGGCGGGAACGCCCTTCAGGTAGCGGTCGGTCAACAGCCCCTGCGCCAGGGGCGAGAAGGTGATGCAGCCGACGCCTTCCTTGCCGAGGACGTCCAACAGGTCTGGTTCGATCCAGCGGTTCAACATCGAATACGAGGGTTGGTGGATCAGCAGCGGGGTCCCCAGCGTGCGGAGGATGCCGATCGCCTCTTTCGTCCGGTTCGCGGAGTAGGAGGAGATTCCGACGTAGAGCGCCTTGCCCTGCCGCACGGCGGTGTCGAGCGCCCCCATCGTCTCCTCCAGCGGCGTCTCCGGGTCGAACCGGTGCGAGTAGAAGATGTCGACGTACTCGAGCCCCATCCGCTGCAGGCTCTGGTCGAGGCTGGCGAGCAGGTACTTCCGCGAACCCCAGATCCCGTAGGGCCCGGGCCACATGTCGTAGCCGGCCTTGGTCGAGATCACGAGCTGGTCGCGGCGTCCGGCGAGGTCGCTCTTCAGGATTCGGCCGAAGTTTTCCTCGGCCGAGCCGTAGGGTGGGCCATAGTTGTTGGCCAGATCGAAATGGGTGATGCCAAGATCGAACGCCCGGCGGATGACGGCCCGCTGCGTCTCCATCGGCCGGTCGCCGCCGAAGTTCTGCCAGAGGCCCAGCGAGATCGCCGGCAGCAGCAACCCGCTGCGGCCGGTTCGCCGGTACGGCATCCGGGTGTAGCGCTCGCCGTCCTGCATCATATCCATCGCGTCTTATCCCCCTGTGCCGTGGAATGAGCTGGCGCCCGTCATCAGCGCGACCGCTTCGGTCATGGCATGCGACGCCGGGGTGATGGTCGCCACCCGCCGACCCAGGCGCATCACGTGGAGCCGGTCGGCGATCTCGAACACCTGTGGCATGTTGTGGCTGATCAGGACGACCGGCGTTCCGCGGGCGCGGACCGTTCGGATCAGGTCGAGCACCATTCCCGACTCCCGGACCCCGAGCGCGGCGGTCGGCTCGTCCATGATCACAACCCGGCTCGCGAATGCCGCGGCACGGGCGACCGCCACGCCCTGGCGCTGACCGCCGGAAAGAGTCTCTACCGGCTGCTTCATCGAGCGCACGTTGATCTTGAGGTCGGCGATGTGCGCCCGGGCCTCCCGCAACATGCGCGGCCGGTCGGTAACGCGAAGCAGGGTCCCGATAATGTCGCTTCGTCGAACCTCGCGTCCGAGAAAGAGGTTCTCGGCGATGTCCAGGGCGGGCGCCAGGGCCAGGTCCTGGTAGACGGTCTCGATCCCGTTCCGCCGAGCCTCGAGTGGATTGCGGAAGTGAACCGGCGCGCCGTTGAGCAGGATCTCGCCTCGGTCGGGCTCGATCGCCCCCGATAGCGCCTTGATCAGCGTGGACTTTCCGGCCCCGTTGTCACCGATCACCGCCACGATCTCACCGGCATACAGATCGAAGTCGGCGCCGTCCAGGGCGGTCACCACCCCGTACCGCTTCACCAGCCCGCGCGCCTCGAGCACCGGTACCCGCGCCTCGACGGCACTCATGCCCGGCTCCGCCGCGATAGTTGGTCGACCGCCACCGCCAGGATCACGAGGATGCCAGTGATCAGGAACTGGTAGATGGCCGCCACGCCCATCAGCTGTAGACCGTTGCGGAAGATCCCGACGATCAAGGTGCCGACCAGCGTGCCGAGCACGCTCCCGCGACCGCCGAACAGGCTTGTCCCGCCCACGACGGCGGCGGTAATGCTGTCGAGGTTGCCCGACTGGCCGGCCTGGGGGTCGCCGACGCCGGTTCTTCCTACCAGCACCAGGGCGGCGATCCCATACAGCAGACCGGCGGTCGCGTATACGCCGAGCAAGACCCGACGCGTCCGAACACCCGCGAGCCGCGCCGCATCCGGATTGTTCCCGGTGGCATACACATGTCGCCCCGCGACCGTCTTCGTCAGCACGAACCAGGTGAGCACGGTGAGCGCCACCGCGAGCACGGCGCCGTAGGTGATGGTCGTGCCGGCGAAATGGAAGGTGTTTCCGAAGAAGACGACCGGGTCCGGCAGATTGGCGATCGTCTCTTCATTCGAATAGATGTGGGTGAGGGCGAAGGCGATGTTGAGTGTGCCGAGAGTCACGATGAAGGGCGGAAGCCGAAGCACCGTGACCAGGAGGCCATTGAGGACACCGAATCCCAGGCAGGCGGCGATTCCGAGTGCGATGGCAACGAACGGATTCATGCCGTGCATCACGGCCAGCTTGGTCATGACGATCGTCCCCAAGGCCATCACCGAGCCATTGGAGAGGTCGACGCCGGCGGTGAGGATGATCAGGGTCTGGCCGATGGCGAGAATGCCGACCACCGCCACTTGCTGCGTGATCAGCGACAGGTTATCGGTGGTCAGGAAGCGGTCGGTGCGGATCGTGAAGAAGATCGAGGCCAGGAGAAGCGCGAGCAACGGACCGAGCGTCGAGACCAGGCGGGCGCGCGCAATAGCGGCGCCGGGGTCCCTGCTCAGCTCGGTCCAGCGAAGCCGGGCTAACAGGGCCGGCCCGCTCTTACGGAGCGGACCGGCCGGTTCGGGTCCCGTCGATTAGCCCCAGCAGTTGTCGAGGCCGAAGGTCGTGTCCTTCGAGTCGACGCCACTGACGGGCTTGTCGCTAATGAGCGTCACGCCGGTGTCGGTATAGCCGGATACACGCTTGCCATTCTTGGCGAAGTCGACCCCGGCGTCAACGCCGAGGCTCGCCATCTTGAGTGGGTACTGTTGCGAGGTGGCCGCGATCCGGCCGTCCTTGACCCCGCCAACACCGGTACAGCCGCCGTCCACCGAGACGATGAGAACGCCGTTCTGCTTGCCGCGGTTCTGGAGCGCCTTGTAGACGCCGAAGGCCGACGGCTCATTGATCGTGTAGACCACATTGATGCCGGGATCTTTCGTGAGGCAGTTCTCCATCTGGGTCTGGCTGTCGGTCTGGTTTCCACCACCGTTGGCGACGCAGACGATCTGCGGGTCCCCATCGCTGATGCCGTAGCCGAGCAAGAAGCCGTCGTGGCGGAGCTTGCCAACCGTGCTTCCCGGCGCCTCGTCGAACATTGCGATCTTGATCCCTGACTTGCCCGCCTCGGCGGCCTTGGCATACTGGCCGATCAACTGCCCGGCCTTCTTGTTATCGGTGGCGAACAGGGCATCGGCCGCGTCCACCGGGTCGGTCGGACTGTCGAGCGCGATCACCAGGACACCCTGCGAGCGTGCCTTCTTCACCGCGGCCGTGACGCCCGCCGAGTCCGGGGTGATCAGAATCGCCTTGGCGCCGGCGCTGACCATGTTCTCCAGCGCGGTCACCTCGCCGGCGGCATCGGAGGTGTCCTTGCCCGCGCCGGTCATCAGCACGGCGCCTTTGGCGGCCGCCTCACGCTCGGCACCTTGTCGCATCTTCACGAAAAACGGGTTCGCGTCCGTCTTCGTGATCAGCCCCACAATGACCGGCTTCGGCGACGCCGCCGCCTGGTTTGCAGTGCTCTCACCGCAGGCGGTCGCCACCAACGCCACGAGAATGCCAACCGAAAGCAACGACACCCGTCTAAGGGTCCCCATCCTTACTACCTCCCTCTTTTTGGCCCGGTTTCCCTCGCCGGGATGACAACGTTGTCAAATTAGCATATCCTGTTGGGAAGCGCAAGACGAATTCGTCCGGGGGACTCGGAAGCCATGAAGAGGGCGTGATGGACTAACGGTGACAACGTCGACAAGCGCCAGCCGAGCTCGTCCGCGCGCCACCATGCGGGAGGTCGCCGCCCTGGCCGGCGTCAGTCTCAAGACCGTCTCCCGCGTGATCAACGCCGAGCCGGGCGTGTCCGCTGAGCTGGCCACCCGGGTAAGCGCCGCCATCGAACGGCTCGATTACCGCCACAACCTGCAGGCCAGCAGCCTGCGACGAGTCGATGGCAAGAGCGCCACCATCGGCGTGATCCTCGAGGATATCGCCAACCCCTTTTCCTCGACGCTGCATCGTGCCATCGAGAACGTGGCCGTAAAGCGCGGCGTGCTGGTGCTCGCCGGCAGCCTGGAGGAAGACGCCGCGCGCGAGCGCGAGTTGGTCTCCGCGTTCGCCTCGCGCCGGGTGGACGGACTCATCATCATGCCAGCGAGTCACGACCACAGTTACCTCCTCAACGAGCGCAAAGCCGGCACCGCGCTCGTCTTTGTTGACCGCCCTCCTTCTTTCCTCGACGCAGACACGGTGCTCGCCGACAACGTGGGCGGGGTTCGCCGGGGCATCCAACACCTTCATGGTCACGGGCATCGGCGGATCGCCTACCTGGGCGACCTGCAGACCATCATGACCGCCACGCTGCGCTATCAGGGCTACCGAGAGGAGCTCGACGCCCACGGAGTCCAGGTCGACGCCCGGCTGGTTGGGCACGATCTCCGTGGCATCGAAGCCGCCGAGGCTCTGACGGCTGGGTTTCTCGCCCAGGACCCGCCGCCGACGGCTATCTTCGCCATGCAGAACCTGCTCACCATCGGCGCCTACCGCGCGCTGCGACGGCTCGGGTTGCACCACCGGGTAGCGTTGGTCGGATTCGACGATTTCCTGCTCGCAGACCTGCTCGACCCCGGAATCACCGTGATCGCTCAGGACCCAGCGGCGATGGGAACGGCCGCGGCCGAGCTGCTCTTCAGCCGCGTCGACGGCGACCGGTCGCCCACCGTGCACCGAATCATCCCAACGCGTCTGATGGCTCGAGGCTCTGGCGAGATCCCACCGTGATCGTCGTCTGCGGCGAAGCCCTCATCGACCGGGTGGGGGACGGGGAGTCGCCGGGCGGTGGCCCATTTACAACGGCGCGTGCGCTCGCCCGACTTGGCGTCCCGGTGCAGTTCCTTGGCCACCTCTCTCGCGATGCGTTCGGCGAGCAGCTCCGCGATCTGCTAGCAGCCGACGGCGCCGACCTCGCAATGACCAGCTTTGGTCCCGAGCCCACCACCCTGGCGATTGCTGAGGTCAACCCGGATGGACATGCCGCCTATCGCTTCGTTAGCGATGGCACCTCCGCCCCAAACCTCACGTCGCAGATGGTGCCAGCTTCCTTCGGCCCCGATATCAACGCGCTGCACGTGGGCACGCTCGGCCTGGTGTTCGAGCCGATCGCGACCACGATCGCCGCCCTCGTCGATCGCGAGCACACCAAACGGCTGATAATGGTCGATCCGAATATCCGCCCGTCCGTCCTTACCCCTCCCCCGCTTCCGCGGGAGAGCCGGGTGGGGGCGGGTCACGACTATCGTGCCCGACTCGATCGGATCATCGCCCAGAGCACCATCGTCAAGGCGAGCGATGCCGACGTCGCCTGGCTGCTTCCGAAGATCGACCGGTCGGCGGCCGCACGTGCGTTGCTTGCCCGTGGGCCGAGGCTCGTGGTCGTGACTCTGGGCGCCGAGGGTGCCATCGGTATGACCGCGAGCGCAGAGGTCCGGGTCCCAGCTCCATCGGTCCAGGTCGTCGATACGATCGGGGCCGGCGATGCCTTTGGCGCGGCCCTGCTGGCGTGGTTGCACGACCACGATAAGCTGAGCCGAGACCTGCAACTCGACCGCGAGGAACTGCGGGCGGCCCTCGAGTTTGCCTGCCTGGTCGCCTCCATTACCTGCACCCGGCCGGGCGCCGACCCGCCATGGCGCGCCGAGGTCGGGGCGCGGGCATAAGCCTTACTGGCTGTTCTTCACCGCCTCCTGGCACCAGGCGTAGAGGGCGTCGTACATCGGGGTCTCGAGTCGAAGTTTCTCGTGGTCGTTCTCCCCAAGGGCTAGGGCGAAGCCATGAGCGATGGCCTGCAGGCCCGCCGATTGCGGCGCCACGCTGATATCAGCCGAGACATCGGCGCCGTGAACGATGGTGGCGAGACGCTGGAGTGCTGGGTCGGCGAGCCGGTACTTGACGATGATGGATTCGAAACTGCAGCGGCCATCCACATGCCCGAGTTCGGCGCCTTTGACGTCGTATGGAATTGCCTTCTCGCGCTGCACCACCGTCGCAACCTCCTCAGCCGGGACGAAAAGGAACTCCGCGTCCTTGTCGATGAAGCGCTTGATGAGCCAGGGACATGCAATCCGGTCGACGTTGGCATTTTTCCGGGTGACCCACTTCATTCGTGAACCTCCTCCCTAGTCCCGCCACACATCACGTAGAGCTCCTCGCAAACGAGATAGCCCCGACGGAGCCGCTCTTCATCTGCGATCTCGGCGTCGCGTAGCTCATTGAACGCGGCCGTAAACGTCGCAACCTCTTCCGCCGCGTCTGAATCGAAGGGCATGTCGATCGCATGGATGATTCCTCCCATCCGGCGCAGGGCCGGGTCGCGCAGTTCGTAGCTGTCGAGTAGAACCTCGAACGTGCACCGACCCGCATGGTGGCTCAACTCCGCCCCGCGCATGTCGAAGGGAATGGCGTCGAGTCCGCTCACATCGGCGTTGCGATCGACGAACGCAAAGGTTGCGGCTGAATCGACGAACCGCTTGATCGCCCAGGCTGTCGCGATCCGGTCGACGTGGACCCTGGAGCGCGTAACAAAAAGCACCGGGTCAGCTCCCCCGGCGTGCGAGCGAGGCGCGCGCCGGCCCATGCCCTGCCGGTGGGGCGTGCTTCTTGGCGGTCGCGCGCCGCCGAATCCGTAGCTCGTCCGTCCTTGGGAGGTCGCCGACGGGCAGCACCCACGCGTCTCCGCCCCAATCGGCGATGTCCTGCGCGATCCAGTCCATCTGCTCGTGAAGCTCCTCGGAGTAGGCGACGATTGCCGCGCCAGGGGTGAGCGGCACGGCCCCGATCCGTCGCAGCCGCCGCCAGGCCGTCACGCGGGGGGTGCTGACGCCGGTCGGCAGGCGCCAGATCAGCACCAGCCATCGGTACATTGGCACCGCGATATTGTCACCTAGGTTGCGCATGCAACGTAAGTTACATCTTCGGCCGCGCCCGTCGCGCCTGACCCGGCTCCTGGTAACGCCGGGTCTCCCAACGCAGGCATGGATTCTGCAGGCGGGCGTCGTCCTCAACTTTTTCGGCAACGGCCTGGTCGCGCCCTACCTGATCATCTATCTGCACTATCAGCGCGGCATCCCGCTGGTGCTGGCCGCGCTCGCGGTCGGCTCGGGCGGCATCGTCGCGACCGTCTCCGGCCTCGTCGTCGGGGCTCTCGTGGACCGCTTCGGCCCTCGGACCTGCCTGGTGATCGCGATGTCGGCGAACGCCGTCGCGTACACGGCCTATACGCAGGTCCACGCGGCCTGGCAGGCGCTGGTGGTGGGCCTTTTGGTTGGCATCGGCACCGGAGCGTACGGTCCGAGCGTCCAGGCACTGCTGTCCGGGTTCGTACGCCCCGAGCAACGGGCGGCCGCCCTATCGCAGCAGCGCATGAGCGCCATCATCGGCCTGAGCCTGGGTGGACTCGCCAGTGGCGCGCTCGTTGCCGCCGGGGTGCCGTCCGTCTATACCGTGCTCCTGCTGCTCGACTCTTCCACCTTTTTCGGATTCGCAACGCTGCTGGCGTTCCTCCCAAACCCGAACGTCGTTCAGAGCGCCTCCGCCGGCGGCTATCGCGCCGTGCTGCGCGATCCGCGGCTGCGGCTGCTCGCCATCGTCAGCCTTGCGATGGTCGGCGCGGGGATCGCTCCGATGCTCTGGATTCTGCCGGCCTTCGCCCGCGCGATTCCGGGCGTTGCCGCGGGATCGATCGGACTGATCTACGCCGTCAACACGGTCGTAATCCTGCTGGCCCAGCTGCGCATCACTCGAACCGCCGCCGGTCGCTCGCCGACGCGCATGCTGGCGATCGGCGCAGGCGTCTGGACGTTCGCCTGGGGCCTGGTCGCGATGGCCGGCTGGCGACTGCAGGGCTGGGTCGCGGTCGCAGCGCTCGCCGGGGCGATGGCCGTGTACGCGATCGGCGAATGCATCTACACGGCGGTGGTGACGCCCACCGCCGCCGCGGTCGCGCCTCCTCTGCTGCGCGGCCGCTACCTCGCCGTGATGGGTTTCGCGTGGCAGGCCGGGTTCATGCTTGGTCCCCCGGCCGCGGGAGCGCTGGCAAGCATCCGGCCGCTAGCCTTCCCGGTCGCGGCGGCTGTCAGCTGTGCCCTCCTCGCGCTGGCCCTGATGCGCGCCCGCCCCAATGTCTGGACCCGCGCCGACTAGTGTTGGCACGCCGACAATAGATCTCGTGATGTCGCGCATCGCGGCCATGCTGTCGGTCGTCACGATCACGGCGTGTACGTCCTCGACGACCCCGCCAACACCGTCGGGGACGGGGAACGCCCCGGCATCGCCACAGCCATCGCCGAAGCTCACCACTTATACGGCGGCCGAATTTGGCACGGCGCTGGCCTGGGCGCCGGATGGACGGCTGTTCTACGCCGAGCGCTCGGGCACGATTCGGACCTTCGACGGCAGCAACCATCGGGTCTTTGCGACGGTCTCTGCCTCAATTGATGGCGAGCGAGGACTCCTCGGCCTCACGCTCAGTCCGACCTTCCGCGCCGATCACTTCGTCTACGCGTTCTACAGCCGCAGTGATAACCAGAGCCTCCAGCGCATCGTGCGCTGGCGCGATCAGAGCGGGACTGGCACAAACCTCACCACGATCGTCGACAACCTGCCGGCGGGATCGGACTGCTGCCACAAGGGCGGGCGCCTCGCCTTCGGTCGCGACCGCAAGCTATATGTCACGCTGGGGGAGAATCACGTCGCGTCCGCGGCGCAGAATCCCTCCGACCTGCGCGGCAAGATCCTCCGCTACAACCCCGACGGAACCGTTCCCACGGACAATCCATTCGGCGCGAACAATCCGGTCTGGGCGATCGGGTTGCGAAATCCCTTCGGGTTGGCCTTTTCGTCCGATGGCACGCTGCTCGTGACCGACAACGGGCCCTCGGGGGACGCGGGCACGCCCGGCAGCGGCTGGGACGAGGTCGACCACGTGGTGCGCGGTGGGAATTACCAGTGGCCAACATGCTACGGAAACGGCATCCACCTGAGCCGCTCGTCGTGCGTCGGCACGCTGCCGACCTGGGAGAGCGGATCCCAAACGGTCGTTCCCACCGGTGCGACCTTCGTCAGCGCGCAAGGACCCAGTGGTTATCAGGGGCTGTTCGTCTTCTGCAGCTACTCGCAGGCTCACCTCAAGGTGATGCCCGCGGATGGCAGCCGAATCCTGTTCGACGGCCCCCGCTGCCAGCTCGACGTCAAGGAAGGGTTAGACCACGCCCTTTATCTGTCCGACACTGCCGCGATCTACCGCTTCGGCCCGTAGGGGTGGCCGGTCGGTCAGGCGGGCGTACTGGCCGACGAGGTAGGCACCGACAAAGCTCGCATAGGGGAAGGTGATGAGCACGCCAACCAACAGCGCGACCAGTCCGATCAACCCGATCGTCGATAGGGCAACCACCAGCGCCCCGACGACGAGGCTCAGCGCCAGGTTCACACGCACCCGACGCAGGACGGCGGAAACGTTGAGGGCGCCCAAAAATCCCCGGTCGAGGTACTGGCTGATGATGGCGGGCTCCAGCAACGCCACCACCAGAAACCACACGCTGCCCGCCGCAGCAACGATGCCAGCCAGGTCGCTCACCGCGGTCGGTATTGTCACCTCCCCTTGCAATGTGCCGACGATGCCCGCCGGGATGCTGAGCAGCACACCCGGAACGAACCAGATGAGGATCGCGCCCAGGAGTTTGAAGCCGTCTCTGATCTTGCGCCAGCGATGGTCCCAGGGCGGCAGCTCGCGGCTGCCCGCGCGAACCCGGCGCGTGATTTCCACGTTGTAGCCGGTCAGCAACAAGAGCGGAATCACCAACCAGAAAAACAGAGTGCTGGCGGCTGCGACTAGAAGCTTGCGGACCCATCGATCAGATCGGACGACGAACATGACGGCGTCGGCCAGGTCGAGATCGGCTGCGCCCGATGCGACCCGCGGTCGGGGCATCCCCTGGGCGATGACCAGCGCCAGGACGACCGTGATCAACTTGTCGGGAAGGTCGACGGCGGCCTCACCGATGAAGGCGGCGAGGATGCGCGGGAAGTGCGCGCCGTAGAGACCCGTATAGATCGAGTCGCCCAGCCCGACTCCGCTCTTGCCGCTGCTGATCAGAAAGTTCAGCGGGGTCGACACCACCGACGCGATGGCGAACGTGACCAGCCACAGCGCAACCCAGCCGCTCGGGCGCTTCTGCCAGTTGAGGTAACGGGCGAGGCCGGCGGCGAACCCAACTGCAAACGACACGATGGAGTAGGGCGCCGCGATTGGATCCACGGTGTTCGAGCTCACCTGATTGCTGATGAATCCCACGCTGCCGCCCACCCAGGGACCGCCGACGACGCCCGCGAGCACGGTGCCGACGGAGTCGAGGAACAGTGGAAGTCCAAAAGTGACGGCGATGGCATGCCCGGCAAAGTTCAGTCCCATGGCCGAAAGAATGAGGACCACGCTCACCGAGCCGAGGCTGAAGCGGAGCGGGCCGGTCCAGCCCGCCGCCTGCAACGACGTCAGCGTTCGGCGTATCGGTGCTCGGGTCAGAAAGAACAGCGCGACGAGGGCGATGAGAACCAGGAGTGCAATCAGCAGTTGATGTTCGGCGAGCTGAATCAGGGCCAGGATGGGACGGCCAAAGGCGGCACCGAGCCCGACGAACGCGGCAATGTACACCGCATTGGCCGGAAGCAGACCGGCGACAAACGTCCGCATGGGCACGCGGCTCACCCCGGCTACCTGGGTCGTGTAGACACGCAAACCGGGAATGAGGCGAGCCGTAAAGACGGCACGCCAACCGCCTCGCTCCAACAGACCGGCGGCGCGCTCCAATGCACCGCGGGCACGGAGGGGCTGGGCAATCCGCATCAGCCGCTCCCATCCCAGGAGTGCCGCAGCCTCACGGCCAACGATGGCGCCGATCGTGATCGTGACCCCGACCGCCGCGACGAGCAGGACCGGATTGACGCGACCGCCCGCCACCGCGATCCCACCCAGGGCGAGGATCAGGTCACCGGGCGCGAAGGGCAACGGCACCCCCGTCTCTTCGATGAACATCAAGCCGCAGATGACCGCGACGAGAGTCGGGCCCTCCAGCGCCTGAACCCAATTGATCGGGTTCATCATCTAATTGTCCGTGCTAAGGTGCCCGCTATGGGGTCGATGCTTCGCGCAGGCGCGGCCGTTCACGGATTTCTGTATCGCCGAGGCCTTGTCCGCAAGATGGGCGGGATGCAGCAGGTGCTACTGACGACGACTGGGCGCAAGAGCGGACGGCCGCATACCGTGGCGCTGGGCGCCGTTCCCGAGGGTGACGGCTGGATCGTCATCGCCTCGAATGGTGGCGCCGATGTCAATCCCAACTGGTGGCTCAACATGGCAGCCAATCCCGACGTCACCCTCCAGGTGAACGACAAGGTGATCAAGTCCCGGATGCAAGAAATCACCAATCCCGCGGATCGGGAGCGGATCTGGAACAACGTGGTGGCCAGCGGGAAGGGATACGCGAACTACCCCAAGAAGACGTCGCGGGTCATCCCACTCGGCTGGCTCCGCCCCGTTTCCTAACGCGGGCGCCGGGCCGGGGCGGGCTTCTTCGGCGCCGCCGACTTCGCTGCCGTCTTCTTGGAGCTCTTGGACTTGTCCTTCGGCGGTAGACGGCGTGACCAGGTGAGCGCCGTGATGATCCATGCTTGGGTCGCGTCGGGTTTCTTCTGCCAGCCGACCGGAACCACCACGTAACCCGTCATCGCCCTTCCCGCCATTGGCTCGAAGGCGCGGCCGCCCTGCTTGCGGACCCTTGCCTGGTCCTCTTCGGACACCCGCACGAAGAGGTCCTCGCCAAAGAGGCCGCAGAACATGTTGCCGTTGACGAAGCCAGCCAGGTTGCCGAACATTGGCCGGGTCGTGACGTTCGGGTCTGGCGGCACCAGCTTCTGAAAGGCGGCTTTGGCCTGCTCGCTCGGCTTGGGCATGGTCATCGGGCTCATGCGGCAATCCTAGCTTGTCACAAGTTTGTACGGTAACTTGATTTTTGGAGTCACTCCGACTTTACTGCAACTAGACCCTTAGGAGGTGACACCCATGAGCGCCAACATTCGGACGATTGATATCGAACCATCTGCCGGAGGCCGCGCCGGCCGCTGGTGGGCGCTCGCTGCCCTCGTCGTCAGTGGTTTGGTCGTCGGCCTCGATTCGACCGTCCTCATCACGGCCCTTCCCACCCTCTCGTCGAAACTCGGCGCCACCACCAGCGACCTCCAGTGGATCGCAGCCGCGTATACCCTGACTCTTGGCGGTCTGCTGCTTCCCGCCGGCGTCCTCGGCGACCGCTACGGCCGCAAGCGCATGCTCCTGGTCGGGCTCGCACTCTTCGGCATCTCCTCCGTGATCGCGAGCCAGGCGACGACCGCCGTCGAATTGATCGCGATGCGCGCGGTCATGGGCATCGGAGCCGCATTCATCGTGCCCCTATCCTTGTCGATTCTGCCCAGCATGTTCACGCCGGAGGAACGTCCTCGCGCCATCAGCGCCACCGCGGCTGGCGCCTTCCTCGGCCTCCCCCTGGGCCCGCTGCTCGCCGGATTTCTGCTGACCCACTACGCCTGGGGATCCGTCTTCCTGATCAACGCCCCCGTCGTGGTCCTCGCGCTGCTCGGCGTCTGGTTCCTCGTACCGGAGGGCAAGGATCCGAACCCGCGGTCCTTCGATTGGGTTGGCGGGTTGCTTGCCGTGGCGGGCGTTACCGCGCTGGTCTACGGGGTCATCGAGCAGCCCATCCATGGGTGGAGCGACCCGCGGGTGCTTGTCGGGATCGTCGCCGGAGCCGTGATTCTCACCGCCTTCGTGGTCTGGGACTTGCGCCAGCCGTCACCGTTTGTCGACCTCGGCAATTTCCGCAGTCGCGGCTTCAGCTGGGCAACGATGGCGTTCGTGGTTACCGGCTTCGGCCTCTTCGGCGTGATGTTCATCCTCACACCCTTCCTGCAGATCGTGGAGGGCAGCGATGCGCAGGCGACCGGGATCAAGTTGCTACCACTGATCGGCGGCGTGATCCTGGGTGCCGGCGCGGGTAATGTCCTCGCCGCCAGGTTGGGCCAACGCGTCGCCGTATCGGCTGGACTGGCCATTACCGCTGCCGCCCTGGTGGGGTTCTCCCAGATCGGGGCGGGTACGTCCTACGCCCCGGTCGGGGCCGCGCTGGCGGTCATCGGCCTCGGCATCGGGATTGCGCTGCCGACAACGCTGAATATCATCCTCGGTACCCTGCCGCCCACGCAAACGGGCGCGGGCTCGGCCCTGACCAGGGCACTGCAACAGATCGCAGCGACGCTCGGTGTCGCGACCCTTGGGAGCATTTTGAACGGCGCGTACCAGGCGCAGATCGGGCCGCAGGTGGCCAGCTTGCCATCGGCGGTGCGGGACGCCGCGCTGGGCAGCATCGCCGGCGCTCACGCGGTGGCCGCCCATCTGCCGGCAGCGATCCGTACCACTGTGGTGGTCGCTGCGAATCAGGCCTACGTCCACGGAATGTCAGAGGTCATGCTGGTGAGCGCCGCCCTCGTGCTGGCAACAGCCGTCGCGATCGCAATCTTTCTGCCTTCTCGCATCGAGCCTATCGATGCGGGGACGGTGTAGCCATGGGCATAGCGAAGCGGCAACCGGCCCCCACCCTGCCCTCCCCCGCAGGCGGGGGAGGGGTAAAGGGTGCCTCACTGCCTTCCCCCGCAAGCCGGGGAGGGAATCAAAAACCAGCCCCTACCCTGCCCTCCCCCGCAAGCGGGGGAGGGGTAAAGAGTGGGCTTAGGGAACGGAAGAAACAGAAGACGCGAGAATCGATCCAGCGGACCGCGCTGCGACTTTTCGTGAAGCAGGGCTACGAGGAAACGACGATCGAGCAGATCGCCGCGGCAGCGGAAATTTCACCGAGCACGTTCTTCAATTACTTCCCGACCAAGGAGGACGTGGTCCTCTTCGACGCCTACGACCCTGTGGCCATTCGGATGTTCCTCGAGCGACCCAAGGACGAGCCGCTCAACGTCGTCGTGCGGCGGGTGCTCGAAGAGCTCTCAGCAGTCTTCCAGCGAGATGAGGACCTGATTCGAGCCCGGGGCCGCTTGTTCCTGGAGGTTCGGGAGCTGCGGGCGCGGATGTGGGAAGAGACCGAGCGGACGCTGGTGATCATCAACCAGATCCTCGCCGAACGGACCGGTCGGCGCCCCGATGATTTCGAGTTACGGGTGACGGCGCGACTGGTGACTGCCGCGATTATGGAAGCCACGCTCGAGTGGCTGCGGAGCAACGGCCGCCACGATCTCGTCGAGTTATCGAACCGGGCGCTCGATGTGGTCGACTCGGGCGCCCAACTAAGCCGGCTCGGCAGCGCCAAGGTCCGGAGGCGCCGCCGCTCCTAGCCCTTTACTGAGAGCTCTGCCGTCATCACCGGGACGACCGAACCGCCCACTTCGATTCGCTCGGGAATGTCGCCATCCGCGGAATACACGAGGTTGACCTGGAGGAAGCTCTGCCGTCCCATTTTGGTTCCCTGTTCGCTGACGATCGAGACGTGCGGCGCCCGAGGGATCAGGCCATAGCGCACGGCGAACGCGCCCAGCGGCCCGCTCGCCGAGCCGGTCGCCGGGTCCTCCACAATTTGGGTCGTGCTGTGCGGCCCGAACATGCGGCTATAGCAGCGGTTGCCGCCGATCGCCGCAAACAGGAAGACCGGGAGCAGGCCATGGTGGTCCAGGAGCCTGGTCATTGCCTCGCCGCTCGACACGGCGCGATCGACCGCCGCAGCATCCTTGAGCGCGACGTACACGAACGGCACGCCGGTACTCACGATCTGAATCGGAACATTTGGCTGTAGGTCGGCGGTGGTCAGGCCGAGGGCGGCGGCCAGCTCATTGCGCTGCTCGATCGTCTCACCGAACTTCACCATGGGGTGGGTCATCCACAGCACCACGGCTCCCCCACTCCGGTCGACCCTCACCGGAATCGGACCAACCCCTTCCTCGAGTGTGAACCCGGTGGCATCCGGGCTCACCAATCCCTCGTCCATAAGCACCCACGCCGTGCCGACGGTGGGGTGACCGGCGAATGGCAGCTCGACGTGCGGCGTGAAGATCCGGACCTTCGCGGCGTGCTCGCGCTTCTCGGGCGGCAGGACGAACGTTGTTTCCGAGAGATTCGTCTCCCTCGCAATCGCCTGCATGTGTTGGTCCGAGAGACCATCGGCCTGCAGCACCACCGCGAGCGGGTTTCCAGCGAGGGCGCGCTCCGTGAAGACGTCGACCCACCGCAGGCGATACTGACGGTCCTCGGCCATCCCGCTAACGATAGCCAGCGCCTGATCTGTGCGCGATCTCAAACCCGAATCTTCAACCACCCTTAACCTCATCCTTGCCGAACATTCGTTTGCGCCCGATAGCCTCGGGACATGATCAGCCGATCACTTCCGGGCGACCGCCGGACGCCGCTCCTCTATGTCGCCCTCGGTGACAGCACCGTCTACGGCCTCGGTGCCAGCAGCCCGAGCACCCACTATGTCGCCCGCCTCTTCTGGCGCCTGCACTCCGAGTATCCGCTGGCGCGTCTGGCGAACCGCGGCGCCTGCCTCGCGACCACGGCGGACGTTCTCGCGCACCAGGTCCCCGAGGCCATCATGGATCGGCCTCACCTGATCACGCTTTCGGTCGGACCCAACGATCTTCGACAGGGCCGGAGTCCGCAGGAGTTTGCGGCGCGGACCGAGGTCATCCTGGAACGTCTGCAGCACGACACGAACGCCGCCGTCATCCTCAACGCGCTGCCCGACCTGGCGCTGAGCCCGCGCTTCCGCGAGCCCGAACGGTCGATGGTGGCGGCCCTCACCCGGCACTACAACCACGCCCTGGCGCACGTGGCCAACGACTTCGGCATCAAGCTCGTGGATCTCGGCATCAGGGACCAGATCGACGACCCGCAGCGCTTCTTCTCCGAGGACGGCTACCACCCCTCCGATGCCGGCTACGCGGCGTGGGCTGGCGCGATGTGGGAGGCCGTGCGGGGCAGAATCCCGGAGCCCACCCGGCTCGTGGCCCGGCCTGCCTGACCGCTATTTCCAGACGTCGATCACGCTTTGAGGGGCATCAACCCGACGCAGTTGGGCGAGCGTTTCCTCGTGAAGTTCATCTGCCCGCCGCTGATCGCCACGTTCCGCATAGTGCTCGGCGACGTGCCGTCGCGGGTGAATGAAGCTATTGCGGACCAGCGCCTCGCCCGTCGTCCTGGCCGTGAACCACGAGAACGGCCGCTCGCCTAACGTCGCCCAGAGATCGATCAGGTCGCCGAGCAGCCCGTCTGCCCTGGTCGATGCCGCGTCGAGCGAAATGCCGGCGTAGCGGGCGAGTTCCGCATCGTTGACCGCGTCAATGTCCGGTGGCGGTCCGGAAACCGGTAGCCCGCGGCTTACCTCGATCAGGCAATCACGAAGCCGGCCACGCCAACCGGCGACATGGGCCATCAGCAGACCGGCCGACCATCCGCGTGGAAAATCAGGCTCGGTCGCAGCCTCAGCGACGAACCGGCCCTCGAAATCCCGCTGCGACTCGAGCAGCTGGTGGACGTCCTTCATCTCAGCTGACAGCTTAATGGGCCGCGGCGGAAGGTAAGCTCGGCGTCAATGAGTGCGGCCGTCACCTCCAGCGAGCCGCGTGTCAGCTCGCTCGAGCTGTTCTTCGACCTGGTCTTCGTCTTCACCATCACGCAGCTGACCAGCCTGCTGCTCAGCGACCCGACCCTCGCGGGTCTCCTCCAGATGTTCCTGCTCTTCGGCAACGTCTGGTGGATGTACGGCGGCTACGCCTGGCTGACCAATGCGGTCCCGCCTCGCGATATCGCCGTCCGCCTCCTGCTGCTGGTCGGTATGGGCGGATTCCTCTTGATCGCGCTCGCCATTCCAACCGCATTCGGCAACGGCGGGATCGCCTTCGGCGTTGGTTACCTCGTCGTCACGCTCGTCCACACTGGACTCTTCTTGCAGTCGTCGCGTCAGAGCATTGTGTCGGCGGTCAGGCGCCTGGGCCCGTTCAACCTGATCACGGCCGGCCTGTTGCTCGTCGCCGGCTTCACGTCGGGCGGTGCACGCCTGCTGCTGTTTGCGCTGGGCTTCGTGCTGCACTGGATCACGCCCTTTCTGATTCCCCAATCGTCCTTCAGCATTCGTGCCGGCCACTTCGTCGAACGCCACGGGCTCATCCTGCTGATCGCCCTTGGTGAATCGGTCGTCGCCGTCGGCATCGGCCTCGGCGCCATCCAACTCCCGCTCGGTCGAATCGTGGCGGCCCTCCTCGGCCTTGCCTTGACCGCGGCACTCTGGTGGCTCTACTTCAGCGGCAACGAGGAGCGGGCCGAAGCCGCGCTCGATGCTGCGCAAGGCGTTCGCAAGTTCTGGCTCGCACTCAACGCCTTTGGCTATGCCTTCGTCCCCATCCTCGGCGGCATCGTCTTGCTTGCCGCCGGCGTCAAGCTGGCCGTCGTCCGCTACAACGAGCCGTCGACGGTGGCGGCCGCCGTCTTCCTGGCGGCGGGCGTCGCCATCTACCTGGCCGGCCTGGCGCTCTTCCGCTGGCTGATCCACGCCCACGCTGTCCCACTGACGATTCTGCTGGGCTTCCTCGCCATCATCACGACCTTCATCGGGTTGAAGACGACGCCAGTCGTCCAGCTGGCCGCGTTGGTAGCGATCGTGATCGCCGGGAATGTAGCCGAGACGCGCGCCGGCTCCCTTCGATAAAAGCGTGTCGACAACAATTCTCAGCCAGCGAGCCCTGAACCGCGCCTTGCTCGCGCGCCAGCACTTGCTCCGGCGGCGTAAGGCGTCTGCCGCCGACGAGATCGAGCACCTTGTCGGGATGCAGGCGCAAGTGCCGAATTCTCCCTATGTCGGCCTATGGACGCGACTCGAAGGATTCGAACCGGATCAGTTGGCAGACCTGATCAATACCCGGCGCGCGGTGCGACTCGGGTTGATGCGGAACACGATCCACCTGGTCACCGCCCGCGACTCGCTCGCCCAACGGCCGCTCTATCAATCGCTCTTCAACCGCGCGTGGCAGACAACCCACTTCGCTCGCAATCTTGTCGGCATCGATATCCGCGCCGTCATTGCGAAGGCAAACGCGCTGATGGAGGAGAAGCCTCGTACGTTTTCGGAGCTCGGCAGCCTTCTTCAGCAGGATTGGCCGGACCGGGATTCGACTTCGCTCGCCTATGCGATTCGCTATCTGGTACCAATCGTCCAGGTGCCGCCGCGCGGCGTCTGGGGAAAATCCGCGCAGGCGACCTGGACGTCGGCCGAGTTATGGCTTGACCGCCCGCTCGCGCCCGAGCCCTCGATCGACGCGCTGATCCTGCGCTACCTGGCCGCCTTCGGGCCGGCCACCGTCGCCGACATGTCCGCATGGTCCGGACTGACGGCGCTCCGAATCGTGGTGGAGCGGCTTCGCCCTCAGCTTCGAACCTTTCGGGACGAGCGCGGCCGCGAGCTGTTCGACGTGCCCGATGGCCCGTTGCCCGATCCGCGGACCCCGGCCCCGCCGCGCTTCCTCCCCGAGTACGACAACCTGCTGATCGGTCACCACGACCGCACCCGCGTGATCGACCACGCCTATCGCTACGTGATCTTTATCGGCACGCTCCTAGTCGACGGCTTCGTACAAGGGACATGGATGATCAGGCGGCAAGGCGCGGTCGCCACGCTGACCATCGAGCCCCTGCGACGTCTGACGGCGACCGAACGCACGGCGGTCGCCGAGGAAGGCGAGCGCCTGCTGGCCTTCGCTGCCGCGGAGGCGGGGAAGCGCGCCGTGCGAATTACCGCCGTTGCGACCTCCCCACCGAAAGCGCCGCAGCTCCGTCGCTAATTCGGAGGCTCTACCTCCGTGCGGCGGCTTGCGCGCTGGGCACGTTCTCCATATCGGCTCGATCCACGAGCGGCCGGAGTTCGACCCTGGCGTCGCCAGGCCAGCTTTTGACGATCGCGATCGCCTCGTCGAGGTTACCGACCTCGAGGATTCCGTAGCCACCAAGGGGCTCTTTGCCGTTGATCGGGCCGCTGGCTACCTCGGCCTTTCCGCCGTGGACCTTTACCGTCGTCGCCGTCTGCGGCGGCTGCAGCTGATGCCCTCCAACGATCGTGCCCTTCTGGGAGAGCTCGCCCCACCACTGGCCGATGCGGCCAAAGGTCTCGTTGCGCTTCGCCTCCGAGAGTGATTCCCAGAAGCCGGTCTCATCGGCGATCAGCATGACGTACTTCATCGTGTTCTCCTTCTGGCCCTGTTTGGCCGTGTTCTTTCTCTCCGACGAATGGAGGCGCCCCGAAATCGACACTTCTCCAGCTAAGGGGCCGTACAATGGCGTCGCCGCATGAACCTGGTCGACGTAGCGATCGTCGTGGTGATCGGGCTCGGGATCCTGATTGGATGGAAGAACGGCCTGATCGGGCCTCTGCTCGCCGAAGGGACCTTCCTCTTTAGCTACTGGATCGTCTCGACCCATCCTGGCCTGGCCGCCATCGTTCCGTCGAGCGTCCCCCGGCCGCTGGCCGTTCTCATCCTCCCAGCTGCGCTTGGCCTGGTCGTCGGGTTCGTGGGCCGCACGGTCTTCATGACACTCTTTCGTCTCCCGTTAACGCGAGGCTTCGACAAGATCCTCGGCGCCGCCGCCAACGGCGGCCTCGCCTTTGTCATCACCTATGTCGTGCTCGTTGGCCTGGCCGGTGCGGGCACGGTACTCGACCCGCTGACGAAAGTGAGCTCGGTTCAGCCGACCCAGGTCGCCGCCGTGCAGATGCTGCTCGCGGAGAACCCGCAGGTCGCCGGTTTCGTGCCGTCCGGGGAGCTTGGCCAACTCGCCACGATCGCCGGCACCCACCCGATTGGGCTGGCCCAGCTCGGCCAGTATGCGCAGGTGATCAATTACTACGAGCGAACGCTCCGCCCCGCACTCGCGACCAGCCAGCTTGCGCCGGTTGTCCTTCGATACGGGGCACGCCTGCCAATCATTGGACGAACGGTAACGCTGCCGAAAGCGTCGACGTAGACTCCACCCCGTCACCCCCGCCACAAGTTAGCGGGGGCGTGCCAAAATGGCCGCGGATCGCGTTCCATGGGCATGGTCGCGAGGCGACTGGTTTCGGGACTTCTGATCCTGTCAGGGCTGCTGACGCTCGGCTACATGGGCATATCGAGCTACATCGCTGACCAGTTGGTCTACGCAGCGCCGCAGCCGATTGTCAGCACGCCCGCCAACCTCGGCCTGCGGTTCGCGAGCGTGACCGTTCCCAGTCGAGACGATCACATCAACCTGAAGGGCTGGTTTATTCCCGGCATCCTCCCGGACGGCCGGCTCACGACCGACCGAATGATCATCGTCGTTCACGGCACACGGACCAACCGCGAGAGTCCGGGCGACCATCTGCTACAGCTGACCGGTGCGCTCGCACGTCACGGACTCGGTGTCCTGAGCTTCGACATGCGAGGCATGGGGGAATCGCCGCCGGCCCCGCTTTCGATGGGAAATCTCGAGCAGCGCGACGTCCTCGGCGCCGTCGACTTTCTACGCACGGGCACGCTTCCCTTCCCTGAGCTGGGGCGGCCTCACTTCATCGGCGGGCTCGGCATCTCGATGGGTGCAGCAACCCTGCTACTCGCCGCGGCCCGCGAGCCCGCCATCCAGGCGGTCGTATCCGATTCTGCGTACGCCGACGCCGCGCCCCTGCTCGAGCGAGAGATTCCCAAGAACACAGTTGCCGTGGTCGGGCGAATCCCCGCGGCCTTCGCGCCCTCGGCACTCACGATGGCGCGCATCCTCTATGGCGTCGACCTCTTTGACGCCCGCCCCGTCGGATCGATCGCCAGGATCGCGCCAAGGCCTCTGTTTCTCATCCATGGCGCGGCCGACGACTACGTCCCCGTCAGCAACTTCCAGCAGCTGGTTGCCGCCGCGACGTCGCCGGCCTCGGCGCGGGTCACGACCTGGCTCGTGCCAAAGACCCACCATGCACAGGCGTTCAAGAACACCGGTGCAGTCTATGTAGCGCGGGTGACCGCGTTCTTCGACGCCGCCCTTCCGTCGGCGGGGTCTGGCGCGTGAAAGTGCCTCGCGCCGTTCAACCGCTCGTCGCGCTGGTTGGTCTTGCGATCTTGCTGATCGCCCTGGTCACCGTTGCCAGGTCGGTCAGCGCCAGCGCAGGATTCCTGGTTGAGCGGCAGGTCGTTCTCCTGGTCTGGCTCGCCGGGCTGGTCCTTGCCGGTGCCGTTTTCGCGTGGATCGCCCGCCGTTCGTGGCGTCGCGACGACTCGCGGTCAAGCTTGTGGCTCATGACGGTCACCGTGCTCGCACTAGCGTCGCCGCTCGCCATGATGCTGCTCCAGCATCCGGCTCAGTAACGCGGTCTTAGGCCTTCGCCGCCGTTCGCGGCAAATGCTCGTCGACCCAGCTGCGCAAGGCGGGCGCCCCGAGCGCACCCGTGACGCGCGCCGCCGGCTTCCCATGGTCGAACAGGATCAGGGTGGGAATGCCCCGGATGCTGAATCGCTGCGAGAGATTCGGCGCGTTGTCCGTATTTACCTTGACGAGCTTCATCTTGCCCGGCAGGTCTTTGGCGATCTGCTCGACCGTGGGCGAGACGACACGGCAGGGGCCGCACCAGGGCGCCCAGAAGTCCACCAGGACCGGAATGCTGCTTTGCTCAACCACGGCCGGAAAGTCGGCCTCCCCGCTTTCGGTCAGCCACGGCAGTGCGGCGCCACAGTTCCCGCAATGTGGCACTCCGCTGGCGGCGGGGCGAACCCGATTCAGCTTGCCGCAGTTCCGGCACGTGATCGGCGGCGATTCATCAGCCATTGGCTAATGACCTCAGCTGGTCACGCTCACCGTGCGAAGCTCGTCGACCGACGTGGCCGTGACGAGAACGGCCGCGACCCCCTCGTACGGGCCGAGCAGATCCTGCCGCGACGTCACCAGCATCACCTGAACGCCATGAAGCCTTGCGATTTCGACGAGTTCGTCGATGACGTTTTCCGCCGGCAGCAGCGGCTGGTTGTCGAAGGGGCACGCCCCCGGCGTCAAAGACAGGAAGTGATGCGTACGACAGACGTAGCCCGCGCGCGCGAGCTGATCGTCGAGGAAGAGCTGCCGCATCAAGAAGAGGTTGGCCGCGTCGATCACCAACTCCAGCCCGGCGGCCAGGCGGCCGTGCCCCTTGTAAAAGCCGAGCTCGCTCAGCGCCGCCTCCTCTTGCAACTTTCGCGTTTCGGCCAGCGCACCCTCGATCGCCGCTCGCCGCTTGATCGTCCGATCGTCGGTGGCCAGCCGCAACCTCCCCAGGGAACGTTCCCTGAGGGCTTTTGGAACGTAGTCCTCGAATTCCGCGACGAGGCCCTCCTCGCCGATCAGCGCGACGAGGTCAGCGCCCTTCTCTCGGAACAGACGGTCGGCGAGGAGCGCCGAGGACTTGAGGTGCCACTGGAGATGGGTCAGCCGGCGGCGCTGGACCTTTCCCGGTCCAGAGGCGTCGACGCTGCCACTCGGCTCGAACGCCTTGATGGACGCCAGCGGCTCTTCGTAGCCGAGCTCGTAAAGCGACACGGCGGTGTTCTCTTTCGAGAGATCGACGACGAGCACTCGGCGCTGCTCCTCAAGGATCGCCTCCAGCGGCTCGACGTAGGGATCGATATCGATCGTCAACGAGTCGGCGACCCGGACCGGGAGTGGCATCACCCGGTTCAGCCGGGCACCTTGCTTGAAGATGACAATCGCGCGGGCTCCCTCCGGCTGGAATCCTTCGAGAAACGCGTGGATGTCGGCGAGGTCCTCCGGGACGCGCAAGCGCTCGGCATGGGGCAGCGATTCGAGATACAGCTTGCGGGCCTCGAGCTCCCCGTGGCGGAGGCTATCGAAGACGGTGAGGAACAGCGGGTGGTCGCGGACCAGCCGCTCACCGGCGAAGTTCAAGTAGAGCGTGATGACCGGACCCTCATCGTGATCACGGGCGATGGTGCGTAACTCCTCGGGACTGATGAACGGTCGTGCCGTAAACGCCGCCTTGAGGTTTTTCCCGCCGGGGATCTGTTCGCCGGCGCGGACCATCGCGCTCGCCGTCCTCGTTCCCCGGACGCGCCGCTCTCGTTCCTCGATCGTTTCCCACGTCGTAGCCATCCTTCCGATCATATGCTCTCCCCCGGTCTCGGGCATTCCCCTCCCTCTCATGGGGGAGGCCGGGGTCGGAGCGTACGTCAACAATTGACGAGGAGGTAATGAACATGCTGGAAGCTATGACTCGCAGCTGGGGCGCCCTCGCCTTTCGCGGCGCGGTCGCCATCGCGTTCGGGATCGTCGCCTTTGTCTGGCCCGGCCCGACGATCCGGGTGCTCGTCTTCCTGCTGGCCGCCTTCGCCCTCGTCGAAGGCGCCGTCAACATCGTTGGTGGGTTGCGCGTCCGGCAGGGCTGGGCCCTGGCGGAGGGCATCGTCAGCGTGCTTATCGGCGTCGTGATTCTGATCGCTGGGCCGGGCTTGACCGCGATCGCTCTTCTGTACCTGGTTGCCGCGTGGGCCATCCTCACCGGCATCGCTCGCATCGTGGCCGCGATTCAGCTGCGCCGGGTGCTCAGCAACGAATGGCTCCTGATCGCCTCAGGCGCCGCGTCGTTGATCTTCGGCGTGATTGCCGGGATCTTCCCCGGCGCCGGGATCCTGGCGCTGCTCTGGTTCGTGGCGGCCTGGTCGATCGTGCTGGGAGTCTTGCTCATCGTTCTCGCGCTCCAGCTGCGCCAGATGGCCCACGGTCTCTCGCACGCCGGCGTCGGCTGAGCCATTGGCCTCTCGCCGTAGGACGGCCTAGCTCATTCCCCTCCCCCGCCAGCGGGGGAGGGCGGGGTGGGGGGATCGGGCTGATGAATCGGCTCGCGAGCCGCGACGCCCACGAGGAGCGCAAGGGCCAGTGCGATGCCGCCTGCGACCGCCAGCGCGGCCTGTACCCCAGCGGCCGAGGCGATGAAGCCACCGATCAACGGCCCGAAGCCGAAGCCGAGCGCGATCGCACTCGAGCCGATTCCGAAGATCGTCGCCTGGACGACGCGTGGCGCCTCGAGACCGATCATGGCCCCAAACGCCGGGATCAAGGAGCCGGTGACGAAGCTGCTGATCACGAAGGTGGCGATTAGCAGCGCCGGCGTTGTGGCGAGAGCCGTGGCCAGCAACGTGATCCCCATCAGCGCGGCTGCCACGGTGGTGATCGTGCGGTAGTTGCTGCGGCGCAGCAGGCGCGAGTAGGTGACGGCGGCTACCGCCGTCGCAATCCCGGCGACCGCGAAGGTGATTCCGGTCAGCGATTGCGCCTCCCTGGCGGAGGTCAGGTCCAGAAGTCGCAACACGACAAGCTGCTGGGCCGCGCCGTAGCTGGTCTGTTGTAGCCCCTGCGCCCCGATCAGCACCACGAGGGCTTGCACGGTCCCCGGTCGCGCGGCGCGCAACACGTGCACGGTGGGTGGCGCCGCGGCCCGAACCAGGCGCCCCGGGCTTTCTCGCACGAACAGGAGGACCGGGATCGCGGCAAGCAACAACAGCGCGCCGCCGACCACGAAGATCGCCCGCAATCCCGCAAAGCTGGCCGCCAGGGCGCCCGTCGCCGGCCCCGCGGCATTCCCCAGCGAGATGGCCGAGTTCAGGATGCCGAGCGCCCAGGCGAGATGCGCGCTCGGCGTTTCCGTGGCCACCAGCGCGGTCGCGGCCGCTACCGTCCCCGAACTCGCCCCCTGGATACCGCGCAGCACGGTGAGCTGGAGCGCCGACTGGGCGAGTCCCATCAGGCCGACGGAGATGCCGCCACCGATCATGGCGCGGACCAGCATCGGCTTGCGGCCGAAGCGATCCGCCAGCCGGCCCCAGATCGGGCTGGTCAGCGCCAGCGTGAAGCCGGTCGCGCTAGCCGCGATCCCGGTCCAGAACGCCAGCTCCGGCCCGTTCGGGATGCGCAGCTCGCGGTGAAGGAAGAGCGGCAAGAATGGGAAGGCAAAGGAGAAGCCGAGGATGGCGGTGAACTCGGCCAGCCAGAGGGCGGCCAGGTTGCGACGCCAATCCACCGGCACATAGTAAGGATGCCGTAAGCCGGGACCGGGTTGGGGGCGTCTGTAACTTTCTCCGCCGATTCGGTGTTCCTGAGGTAGGGGGCTTACCCCGGAGGAAGGGAAGGCATGAATCGAGCAGTCGTCCAGGCCGGCGTTGGGGTCGTCGTCTTCGTGATGCTCGCCGCCGCAAGCTTTTACCTGACGAACGCGCTCTTTAAGGTGACGGCGTCGGACCGGCCGACGGTGACCTTTACCGTCGTTACCAGCCCCTCGCCAACCGCGAAGCCGTAACGCCTAGAGGCTAGGCCGAGGTGCGAGTCGTCGATAGACGTCGGCGACGAGGACGTCCGGGGGCGTTCCTTCCGGAATCCTGATGACCTGCGCATCCTGTCCCGGGTAGGCGAGCGTGGCCAGGTTGCAGAGGATGATGAGATCGGCCTCCGACGTCGACGTCCCGAGGGCGTCGACGAAATTGGCGACACGCCGGACTTCGTAGCCCACGAACTCGAGCACCCGGCCGTAGATCTCGCTGGCCTTCGGGTCGTCAGCGATCAGGAGGACTCGGGCCGCTGGGCTGCTGACCGTCACCGTGGTGCCATCATCCTTTCTAAGCAGGCCCCGCAGGCTAGGTCATTCGGCCCACTTTGCGCGTCCGTTCAGCGCTACCAAGCCGCTCGCAGGATGTCCCCGACTTCGGCGTCCGTCACGGGTTTCGGGTCGCCCCGAATGCGGCTGTTGGTGCCGGCCTCCCCAGCGGCCCAATCGAGGACGTCCGCCGGCACGCCGGTGTCACGCAGCCGGTGCGGCACCGGCAACGTTGCAACCAGCCTTGCGACGGCCTCCGGAGCGGATTGCTGCCTGCTGTCCATCGCTTCAGCAATGGCCGTCATCGAATCCGGAACGGCGTCGGCCATGAATCGCATGACGTGCGGCAGCATGATCGTGTTCAGGACGCCATGGGCAACGCCGGTTCGGCCGCCAAGCACGTGACAGATCCCATGATGGAGGGCCATCTTCGCGTTTCCGATGCTGAACCCGGCGAGATAGGCACCGAGCAGTAAATCCTCGCGAGCTTTGAGATTGTGACCGTCCGCAAGGCATAGCGGCAGCGACCGAACGATCCGTCGGATTCCTTCGAGCGCCACCCCTGGTACGAGCGGGTTAACGTCGACTGCATAGCAGGCCTCGACGCAGTGGGCGAGCGCGTTCATTGCGGTCGACGCGGTCAGCTCAGGCGACAAATCGAGCGTAACCTCGGGGTCATAAATCACCACCTTTGCCAGCACGGTGGGGTCCCGCTGCACCGACTTGTGGCCGTTCGCACGATTTGTACTCCCGAAGACCGGCGTCATTTCGGAGCCGGCATAGGTCGTGGGGATGGCGATCAAACTCCGGCTCTCTCCGGCTAGCACCCCCTTCCCCACGCCCATCGCACTGCCACCGCCCATGGCGACGACCAGGTCAATCCTCTTTTGCTGAGCCAGGGCCCGGGCCGCCTCGACGATTTCCTGGGGAACGTGCTGCTCCACCTGGGTGAACTCAGCGACCAGCCGGCTTCCCACGGATGCTCGGACACGCGCGGCATGCGTCGACGCCTTCAGGCTGGGCGTGCAGACGAAGAGGACGCGCTGCCCGAGCGCCTCGGCCTCCGGGCCGACGCAGTCAATCGCCCCGCGTCCGAAGATGACGCGGGGCGCACTCAGGGTCCAGCCGTTACTGGGCGAGCGGACGACCCTCCATCACTTCCAGTGGATCAGCCTCGATCTCCAGCAGTTCGCCATCCGGGCCCTTGAAGTACAGTGAGTTCTCGACCCGATCCGGGCCGAAGTACTCGATGCTTCGCTTGTCGAGCTCGCCGCGGATGCGATCGAACTGGTCGCGCGGGACCGAAATCGAGACATGGTGCATGCCGCCGACGGATTCCCGCGTCGGGGGCATCGGATCCTCCGGAAAATCGAAGAAGGCGAGAAGGTTGCCATGCCCGAGGTCATGGAACCAGTGCGTCGAGCTGGCGAGGTCGCGGTTCTCGAACAACTCCACCAGCGGGAAGCCGAGTACCTCGCTGTAGAACTTGATCGTCCGCTCGATGTCCGACGAGATCAGCGCCAGATGGTGAATGCCCCTGGCGCTGGTTGCCGGGCGCTTCTGCTTCGGCTTGAGATACGCCTTCGTCAGCGCCTCGCGCTTGGCTCCATAGTCGACTTTGGTAGTGGCCATCACTTCTCCCGAACTAGATTTTGAAGAACAGGCGCCGGATCTTGTATGCGAGTGCGCGGTCGCCGATCGCCGCCCCGCCCGGGAAGCGCTGGTAGGCGGTAAGGACCCAATCGTTGGGATCGAAATTGAAGACGACTGGACACGCTGCGACACTCGCCTCTTCGTACGTCAACTTGCCGTCCTTGAGCTCGAGCTTCCAGCTGCCGCCCTGCTCGCCACTCACGCGGACGCCCCACGTCGCATCGAATCCCTTCGCCTGTTCCGCGTCAACCGTATTCTGCAGCACGATGAACATGATCGGGATCAGGGTGTTGGCGGCATCGTCACTCAGCGGCTGGCTCTCGCCGAGTCCCGCTCGAATATCCCAGCTATGTACGGAGTAGTCGACGAGCTGCCACACCGGATAGATGGATGCTGGAAGCGGGCCCATGTACACATGGGGCACGATCTCATTAGCCCATTGATCGGGCGTCAGGGCGTCGAAGATCTCAAAGAGCTTCGCCGACGAGTCCTTGAGCCGGGCTATCAGTTGCGTACGGGACGAGCTACGAAAATTCTTCGCCGCGTCATCGAGCATTTTGGCCATGCCGGTCACGCCTAACGGTTCCGGGAACGGCTCCTTGGCGCGAGCGACATTGAACCGCTTGATATAGCCCTCGGTGACATCAACCAGGTGCCCCACCTGGTCCCGTATCTCCCACTCGGTGCAGGCGGTCGGCGTCTTCCAGGTCTCGTCGTCGGTGCTGTCGATCAGGTCGTAGAAGGTCTGACGCTCCTTGCGGACGACTTTCAGAAGGTGGTCCTTTGCTTCCGGAGCGAACGTGTTGATACGAGCTGGCCGGACTTCGACGCTCATGCAGCTTCCTCCTTTTGATCGGGTCCTTCCTCCCTTTAACCCCCTCCCGTGTGTGGAGCGGCTGGGGGTCAGGACCACCCTAGGATGCACCTGCCATGGGCAAAAGACAAGCCGGGGTGCTAGCACGACGTTCAGGCCGGAGAACTGCCCAAAAAAGAGGTCGGCTGGCATCCTGTCGGCTGTCGGAGAGAGGGTCACAATACGGACCAGACGCCAATTCTCAGGTGAGGGTAAGAGGGTGAGGGCAGCGCAAGGGGATCGACCGTACGGCTGGTTCTGGTTGGTACAGGTTGCGGCGGTCATCGAAACCGGCTTGCTCTTCGCGGCTGGCGCCTACCTTCGCGACACCGAGGCCCTGACCTTCGCGTTTGTCGTTTTGGCGACCCTGGGATGGATCCTCTTCCGGCCAGGGCGGATCGTCCCAGTGGTCGTGCGCACCCTGGTATTTGCCGACGTCGCCATCTGGATGGTCCCGGCGGCGTTCACCAACGCGGTCAACCACGGCTCCCTCGGATCGATCCTGCTACCGGGGGTGCTCGGCACCGCCGCCGTTGTGGGGTTGATCGGAGCCGCCGGCTTTCTGATTTCACGTGGTAACCAGGCAGCAGGGAGACGTCTGGCGCGGGGCGTCGCCGCACTCGCGCTGGCCGTGATCCTGGCGCTGGCGGGGGTCGCCGCAGTGACGGCATCGAACAACACCCCATCCGGCAAGGCGATCGTGATCTCAGCCACGAACGCCCGTTTCTCGGCGACCACGCTCACAGCGGATCACGGCAGGGTCACCGTCGATTTCACGAACAACGATCTTTTCTGGCACACCTTCACCGTGCCGGCGCTCGGCGTTGATATCCGGACCCCGGTGAAAGGCCACCTTCAGGCGAGCTTCAATGCGCCTCCAGGGAGCTACGAGTTCTTCTGCGCCATTCCCGGCCACAAACAGATCGGCATGAAGGGCACGCTCGTCATTCAATGAACACGCGGGCGGCGCGAGTGGTCGCCTGGGGAACCCTTGGCGTCTCAGCGCTATCGGCCCTTATCACCCTCGTGCTTCTCCTCGGCTTTCAAGCGCCCGCGAACATTCAGATCACGACGCAGGAATACGTCTTCGGCCTTTCGTTTCTCGGCTTCTCCATCGTCGGCGCGTTGGTTACGCCGCGCCGACCCGACAACCCGCTCGGCTGGCTGTTCTGCGCGGCAGGTGTTTTCTCGACCCTCGCGGTCGCCACCTCTGAGTACGGTATCCAAGCGGTGCATGGAGGACTGAACCACTGGCCTGCCGGGGAATTCAGTGTCTGGATATCGACCTCGCTCGCGATTGCCGGCGTCGGGGCACTGGGGTTCATCGTGCTCCTCTTTCCGAATGGCAGGCTTCTCTCCCCCCGGTGGCGACCCGTAGCCTGGCTCGCAGCCTTCGTGCCCGTGTTCGCGATAACGGTCGGGTCATTCGTCCCGGGGCCGCTGACCGGCGGCCTCGGCAGCGCGATCCTCGTCGACCACAATCCATATGCACTGGATGCCCTCCGTTTCCTCGTTCCAGTGGGTCCGCTTGTCTTCCCCGCGTGGGCTGCGCTCATCGCGGTTGCCGCGATCTCGATGGTCATACGCCTGCGTCGATCCGTCGGCGATGAGCGGCAGCAGCTCAAGCTGTTCGGTTTTGCGGCAGTCATCCTGGCGACCGTCGCCGTTTCCAGCGCCGTGCTAGATGGCGTCTCGGCCCTTGCGGGCGTCCGCCCGTTGGACAGCGTGCTCGGGGCGATCGGCATGCTTTCGGTGGCGGCTGCGACCGGGGTGGCGATCCTGCGTTACCGCCTTTACGAGGTCGACGTAGTGATCAGCCGAACCGTCACTTATGCGGTGGTCGCGGCGCTGATCACGGCGGTCTACCTTGCGGTGGTCGTTGGCATCGGCTCGCTGGTTGGGCGCGGCAACAGCGCGAATGTCTTCCTCTCCGTGATCGCGACGGCGATCGTGGCGCTCGCGTTCCAACCGGTCCGTAGCCGGCTCCAACGGGTCGCCGACCGGCTCGTCTATGGCAAGCGCGCGTCGCCCTATGAAGTACTCAGCGAGATGAGTCGCCGCGTGGCCGAGGCCTATGGCGAAGACCTCTTACCCCGAATGGCGCAAGTGCTTGCGCAGGGTACGGGATCCGTTCGCGCCGAGGTCTGGCTTCGCCTCGGCGAGGACCTGCGCCGAGCGGCGGTATGGCCAGCCTCAGTCGGTGAGCCGCCCCTCCTACCGATTAGCGGCAGTGATCTTCCGAAGATTCCGGGCTCCTCCACCGTCGTCGCGGTGCGGCACGCCGACGACCTGCTTGGTGCGCTGGCCCTGGTCAAGCGACCAGGCGACCCGCTGAGTGCGATCGAGGTCAAGCTGGTCGAAGATCTGGCCAACGAAGCTGGCCTGGTCTTGCGCAACGTCGCCCTCACCGAGGAGTTGCGCGAGCACGTTGACGAGCTTCGTGCCTCGCGGCAGCGGCTCGTAACGGCGCAGGACGTTGAACGGCGACGGCTGGAGCGCAATCTCCACGATGGGGCGCAGCAGAACCTTATCGCGCTTCGGGTAAGGCTGAGCCTGGCGCGATCGCTCGCCCTCAAGGATCCGGGTCAGGTCACGGCCCTTCTCGCCGACCTCGACAGGGAAGCGAACGAGGCCATAGAGACGCTTCGCGACCTGGCGCGCGGAATCTACCCACCGCTTCTTGCCGACGAAGGCCTGGCCGCAGCAGTGCAAGCCCAGGCGCGCAAGGCGACGCTACCCGTGTCGGTACAAGCCAATGGCATCGGCCGTTACGCCGCGGAGGTCGAAGCCACGGTGTATTTCTGTTGCCTCGAGGCGCTCCAGAATGTGCAGAAATATGCGCGTGCTTCCGCGGCGACGGTGACGCTTGATCAACGGGACGGCCGGTTGTGCTTCACCGTGGAGGACGACGGCACCGGGTTCGAGCCTGGAATCACGAAAAATGGAACCGGTCTCACCAACCTCGCCGATCGCCTTGACGCGTTGGGTGGAAGGCTGAGAATCGACTCGCGGCCCGGCGCGGGGACGCGCCTCACCGGAAGCGTGCCGGCGCTCCCTGCTTAGGCGGGACGCCGAGTCGACTGACCGACTTCGATCAAGTGGCCATCCGGATCACGGATATATGCGCGGATCTCAGCGCTGTGGACTTTCGGCTCGGTGAGGAACGTCGCACCCTTCGCCTTCCACTCCTTGTAGACCTTTTGGATGTCGGCCACCCGGATGTTCATGAAGGCGCTCGTTCGGTTCGGGTCAGGCGGGGTGGTTAAGGTAACGGTCGGTTTGTCGTCGGTTGGCCCGCCGCCATCATTGAGGATCAGCCAGGTATTCGCGACCTTCATGATGACGGGGTCACGTTCGATCAGCACCTTGCCATCGAAGATCTTCTGGTAGAAGTCACGGGAACGATCCTGGTCCGAGACCACCAGAAAGTGGGTGATGACGAAGCCCTCTTTGGGTGCCGGAAAATCATCGGGGTTCATGTCGGGTCCCTCCAGTTGCATTGGCGGCAGTGCGCCGCGACTGACATTGATTCTGGGCCATCCTCCGGAACCACCATCGATCCAAATCAGGATTCCCTGCCCCGCTTGGCGCCATGCGCGAGGTGTCCCCGACGAAGGGGCATCGCCGACTTACTGCGGGCTTTGTTCCATCTGGCGCTGCAGCCAGGTCGGACGGTCAGAAGGGCTGAGTCCCAGTGTCTTGTGCAGGCTCGCCATCCGAGTGGTGACTTCGCCGTCGCTAACGCCCAGGTAGCTGGCAATCCCCTTGTTGGGCAGATCGCGCTCGATCAGTCGAAGCAGCTGTAACTCGGCGCCCCCCAAACGGCTTCGCAGCTCAGCATCTGTGTAGCGATGCACCCAGGCTGGCCGTGTCACTGATCCCATCTTGTCACACTTCAGGGGGATCTGCTTGCTCACTTAGCGTGAAGTCCGGGAAAGCGGCGGGCTCACTGCCTCGTTCAGACCGCGAGTCCCGCCGCCTCCGCCGGGTTTAAGGGCCGGTCGGCTACATATTCGGGCAGTTGTGCGTGGCGCCCGAGCCACCGCCGGGGCTCGGCGTGGTCGGCGCGGTCGTGGACGGTGATGCGTTGGTCGACGGCGACGCACCGACATCAGGAGAAACCGTTGGCGCCGGCGATGTCGCCGCGTGCGCGACCACGAACGTACCGAACCCTCCGGCAAGTCCCACACCGGCGGCCACCACCATTCTCGCTAACGGAGCCCGAAACCATCCAGGGCTATTCATCGCTTTGATCACCTCCCTGGCGACAATGCGATGGCCGATTGCCACCCGGTCGAGCATGGGGATGGCCACCTTTCAGATTGATGACGAATTCGTGAGGACATCCTTATATAAGGGGGGTCTCGTCGGATCCTCGAGATAGGCCGAAAACCGCAGGACGACTCGCACCCGGGCCACCAGCTCCGCCGCTGATAGCCAGGCGTCGAGGTAGTAATCGGCCCCGGCGTTGAGCATAGTGATGCACTCCTGGCTGCTCGGTGACGCGCTCGCCGCGATGACCCAGCGGTATCCCAGCCGGTGCAGGGCCCAGCAGGTCGCGACCGGGTCCTGCGAAGGAATCGCGAGCAGCACGACATCGGCCGGCGCCGCCTCGGGTAGCTCGGTACCCGAGACCGTACGAACCCTCATGCCGGCGTCGCGCAATACGGTGGTCATCGAGGGTGCGGCATTCTCCAACCCATCGCGCACCACGAGAATCTGCGCTTTCATAGGTTCGACCCGCCTTCCAACGCCGGCAGGAGCTGCTTGACCTGGTTGATCGGGATGGCGAAGCCGACGCCGACGTTGCCATCGACGGGACTCTCGATCGAATTGTTGATGCCGATCACCTGCCCGGCCGCATTCACCAGCGGACCACCAGAGTTGCCGGGATTGATCGCGGCGTCGGTCTGAATCATCCCCGACTGATTGGCACCCGTCGAGACGGCGCCGCCCTGGCTGAGGTTCGAAACAATCCCTTCGGTCAGCGTTCCAGAGAGACCGAACGGCGACCCGATGGCGTAGACGTTGTCACCGACCTGGACGGTTGCGGAATCGCCGAGGGTGACGGGATGCAGGCTGGAAGCCGGAACCGAAATCCGGATCACCGCGAGATCGGCCGCCGTGTTGGACCCCACCAGCGTGGCACTGACGGTTTGACCGCTGCTCAGCGTCACCTGCATTTGCCTGGCGCCTGCGATGACGTGTGCATTGGTCAGGATGTCTCCTTTGGTGTCGAGCACGATCCCGGAGCCGATCGCCTGTCCGTTCCCCAGGTTCGCCGTGATCGTGACGACGCCGGCCGACACCTGCTTGTAGATGCTTTCCGCCGTCGTCGGCGATGACGACGTACTTTGGACGGTCGTCCCCGTTCCCGAGGTTGCTGCGGCCGGTGTCTGGTTGGCGACGAGCGTGGCGGCGACCGCTCCCGATCCCGTCCCACCGGCAAGCGTGAGGGCGGCGAGCGCGACGAGCAGGCCGCGACGAAAGCGTTTGGGTGGCGGTGAGGGGGGCGATGCCGGCGGCACGACGGGAGCTGGCGGTTCGGACTGGTCATCGAAGTATTGATGAGCAACCATGTCGATTCACCTCTGTTGGTTGATTGATTGACATGGGTTCATCGTCGGCCTGTAAACCTTGCGATTCGGTGACGGTGCGCGTCATCGTTTCGACAGGTCGATGCTCCGACGATGGTTCACATGCGATCCGCGGTTGCGACCAGACGACAATTTCTAGCCGCGGGTGGCGTCGCGCTCGCCGGCGCGGTGCTCACCGGCACCGCCGCATCGGCGATGCTCAAATCCCCCGTTTCCTCCGCGACAGAGCCCCCACCCTACCCTCCCCCGCAAGCGGGGGAGGGACTTGCACCGACTCCGACTCCGACACCGGCGCCCACTCCAGCGACGGTCACCATCCCGGTGCCGGTCTACCAGCAGAGCATGGTGCTCGACTGTGAGACGGCCGCGTTGCAGCAGGGCCTCGCCTACTACGGGATCTTCGTCAGTCAGCCCACCTTGTTCGCCCTCGAGAATGCCGACACTCGGCCTCCCGTGATGGGCGCGAATCACACGGTGCTGCGCTGGGGCAATCCCTACACGAATTTCGTCGGCTACGTCAACGGCAGCGACTGGACACCCACGGGCTTCGGGGTGTACTGGCCGGTCATCCTCGAGCTGGCGCATCGATACGGTCTTCCCAACGCGATTGGCGGTGAGGGCTTCGCGCCCAGCCGGATTTACAGCGAGCTCGCGGCGGCCCATCCCGTTCAGGTCTGGATCGAGACGCGCTTCGCGCGAGTTCCCCTCGGCACATGGACCGCCTGGGATGGTACCCAGGTCCGCTACTCATACGCCGAGCATTCGGTGACGCTGAGCGGGGTCTCCCCCACCCAGGTACGGGTCAACGATGTGCTCAATGCGAGTCAGTACTGGGTCGACAAATCGCTCTTCGAGGCGAACTTCGCCGACTTCAACAACATGGCGGTGATCTTCCAGTAACGTAGGGCGATAAGCCAGACGGTGCAGATCGATGCCTTTGCCCTAGGCGTCATCGCCTGGGGATCCCTCGCCCTATTCCTGGTCGGCGCATTGGTCGGCATCGTCTTCCTCGAGCGCGCTTATCGTCTGGCCCTGGTGATCTTCGCGCTGGCGACCGTCAGCGGCTTCACGTTTTCCTTTCTGTCCGGATTCTCAATCGGTCGCTTCACGGCCCTGCTGCCGCTCTTGGTGACCGCTTTCGCCGTGACCCGCGATCGGAATCCCCGTCTTCAACTGGCGGCGCAGGCCGCCGCCGTCGGGATCTACACCTTGCTGGCGTGGATCATCGCCGAACAGGTCGGTTTATGGGGAATCCAAATCGAGCTCCCGCTGTGTCTGGTTGCCTATGGTGCAGCTCTGATCTTTCCTCCCGGCCACCACCCTGCTCACACCTAGGCGGCCCCCACCCGATGGTGGGCGGGGGCTGCCCGGCTCTGACGACTAGTTAAATGTGAATCGATAAACGCCGCGGCCGTCGCTAGCCGCGATCAACTGTTTCGGGTTTGCGGGATTGACGGTCAGGTGCAGGACCGGCACGTTGGGCAGGCCGCTACCGAGGTGGCTGTAGGTGCCTCCGCTCGTCCCGGCGGCAATGAAAACCCCAACGTCGGTGGCGACAATCAGCTGGCCGTTGCGGACCAGGCTCCAATGGGCCGGTCCATCGGGCAGGTTGCCCGAGATGTCGACAAAGGTGTTACCGGCGTCGGTTGACTTGAAGACGTGGCCGACGCCCACGTTGGTGGTCGGATCTCCCAGCGCGCCCGGCGGCACCCAATTGCGGCCATAACCGCCGAGGGTCACGTACACCGTGCTCGGGTTGGCGGGATCCATCCTGATCGACGTGATAAAGCGGCTGGGCAGCCCGGTTACGGGCGCGATGTGCCATCCGTTTGAGGTCATGGCCTGAGAGGGTTGGCTGCCGTTGACATTGGTGGCAATGCCCCGTGCAAAGGGAACGCCCTGCGTGACGACGTCGCAGTAGCCGCAATACCCGATGTAGGCACTATTTCCGTTGAGATCCAACGCGGAGGCCTGGTTGTCGGGGTTACCGCTGCTCGAGGATGCGCTCGCATCCCCAGGGTGCTGCGCGGTTCCGAGGTCATACACCTTCGTCCAGTTGTCAAACAGGGCACACTGATGCGTCGGGTCCGGCTGACCCATCAGGACGCAGTGATATCCGGACATCGATTCCTCGACGTCGCGTCCTGCCGTCATGAAGTGCTTGCCCAACTGGGGGTCGACCTGAAGCGGCGTCTCGAAGAGCGCGGAGGTCAGGCTGGGGTTGATCGCATCCCAGTACTGACCGCCGTCGGCCGTGACGCTGATCGCGCCGTAGGCGTACTCCTCGACGATGTTCTGGCTGTTATCGGGATCGATGCCCGTCATGAACCCGTCGCCGCCGAAGATCATTGTCTGTGTACCGCTTGCGGGATCGATCTTGATCTCGCCGTTGTCCTGGAGGCCGGCGACGACCATGCCGTCCTTGGCGATCGCCGCATCGTACGGCTGCAGGGTGTGGAGATTGTTGTTGAAGCCAGCGCCCCATCGGTCGTTGGAGAAATCCTGGCCCGCCTCCACGTGCTGCAGATAGGCGCCCCCGTCATTGCCGGCGAGGAGGGTCACGCCACCAGCGGCGGCATCGGGAACGAAGAGACCGGCGTGCTGGTCCGGATGCGTCGTGGTGCCGGGGATTGGCGAGCTGGGCGCATTGCAGTTCAGACCGGCAACCACCGTCAGGCAGGCATTCCAGTAGCGACCGATCGCCCTGAAATCCGAATGGCCGACCTGGGGCGAGATTACCGCGTTCTCCCAGACTTCTTCGAGCCCAAACGTGAGGCGAGTCGGCGCCTTGGTCACGACGTCGGTCATGGTCGGATCCGGCTCGATCCATTCGTTGTACCAGGACTGAATGCCGGGTCCATATCCGAGCACGCCACTGGCCAGGGCGCTGTTGTTACCGGCCTGGCGGAGGTCCGCCCAATCCATCAATTTGGTCCAGTGCAGGCCAAAGTCAGTCGACACGTATGCCCCGTCCAGGACCGTCGATTGCACCAGCGTGGTATTTCCGCTCTTCACCGTGCAGATCGGGATGTCGAGGGCATCGATGCATCCCTGCAACTTGGTCGCGTCCTGAACCAGTGCATAGACGATGTCGTGGTTCTGGGCAGCGCCATGAGCAATTCCCAGGGCCGTCCGGCCAACAACCCGCGTTGGCGCGAAGCCATTCAGCGTGGGCGCGGTGGCTGTGCCGGGATCGACGAACCTGAAACTGTTCGGCTGCCCACTCGGCGAGACGTAGATGCCGTTTTGGGGGGACTGGACGGTGCCATTGGGGTCGGTCTTCTGTCCGGCGCGCCAGCCGACCGCAGCCAGAACTGCACCGCCACCGGTGCCATCCGCGTTCGCGGGTCGCACGACGACGTCGGTGACAATGTTGGCGAAGAAGCACCGATAGTTCGCGCTGTAGTCGGTAACGCCGGTGCAGCTGTAGGCGTAGCCCGCCGGCGTCGTCGGCAGGTTGACATTGACGAACGAGACCGCGCCATCGGCGGAACGGAAGAGGCCCTTGCTGGTCGCGGCATAGATCGTCTTTCCGGTCGCATCCGATGGATCGACCGCAATCCGGAAGGTCAACGCCGAGCCCGGGATGCCGGTCGCCTTCGACCAGCTGCCACCGTCGTTGGTGGTTCTGAAGATGCCGACGCCCGGTACACAGTTGAAGCAGAAGGCGTTGTCACCGGTCCCCGCGACCAAGGTGCCGCCGCGCGCGTTCGACCAGGCGATCCCCCCGATCACCTGTGTTGGCAGGCTGTCGCCGACCGATCGCCAATTCTGGCCACCGTTGCGGCTCTCCCATACGCCGCCGTCCGAAGAGGAGGCGAAATAACGCCCCGCGGTCGCCGGGTCGTAGGCGAAGGCAGTAACGCGCCCGGAAAGGCCGATCCAGCCGAGGTCGCTCAGCGTGGGGTGGCCGGTCGGATACGTCTGGTTGTATTGCGGATCGTTCGCGTACAGGGGCGATCCACCAACCGGCGCCCAGCTGCCGACGCTTGCCGTCGGAATGGCGGCGGCCTCGTTGATGGCGTTCTCCTGGGCCCCCTCGGCAATCCGGCTGAACGGCGCGGCGTTACGCGCCCCATACTGCGACACTCGCGCCGACATCTCCCCGGGCTGTTCCGGGTGCCGCAGCAGACATTCCGCTTTCGCCATCTGGGCCTCGAGGGCCGTGTCGCCCTTACAGTCGTTGGCGTGCAAGACGCGCACCTGGGCGGTGAATCCGGGAGTCCTTGCGCTGGGGGCCAGGGCCACCGCCGCCACTAATGCAGCCAGGGCCAGGCCGATCCCGATTCGAAATCGCGGAGTCCCCGAAGCCGTATTCCCCATACTGACCTCCAGAACTGGGTAGGCGGCGATGCCACCCTCCCTTACATCAAGCTCAACCTTAAGAGTATTAAGGGAACTATCAGGCCCGGTCAAGCACTACGATCGGGATCTCGCGCGTGGTCAGCGTCTGCTGCTGCGTGAGGTAGGGCACCAGGGCCGTCAGCTGGTCTCGCTCTTCCGGACCGGCGGTGCGGGCGCGCACCTTGAACCTGTCTGGACCAACCTCGAGGGTTGCGATCGGGCGGGCGAGCAGGTTGAAATACCAGCCTGGGTGCGAGGGCGCGCCGTTCCCGGAGGCGATCACGACGTAGCGATCACCATCCTTCCCGAAGCCGAGGACCGCGGTCCGCTCCTTTCCCGACTTGGCTCCGGTCGTGGTCAAGAGGATCAGGGTGCGGCCCGCCAGCGGACCGGTGAGCTGCCCGCGGTTGGCACGGAAGTCCTTGATCACCTGGCGGTTGAACTCGTTCATGTCGCTCGGGATCGGGACTTTAGGCTTTCGTTCGGTCGGTTGTTCTGGGGTCATGCCTTCGAGGGTATCGGAGCCGGGAGCTATCGCGCCTTCAGGGCTTCGCCAAGTCGAGCTAGACCTGGTCCATCAGCCAGTGCTCTGACTTCGCGATGTGGCGCGCTGGGTCCGGCTGCATCGCCGTCCGCTCCGGGGCGGCGTAGTAGGCCGCATCGGCTTCCTCCCACGACTTCGAGCCGGAATATCGCAGGATCCAAATGAACTGGTCGTGCTCCGTTGTCCAGGCCCCGACGACTTCGAAACCCTGGCGGCGTCGGAGTGGCGCGATCAGCCGTTCCCACTCCTCTAACCACGCCGTCATCTCGCCCGGCTTGATCGTGTACATCCGAAGTTGATCCGGCACCTTCAGGCCTCCCGCGGTTCGGAGTTTAGGTTATGCACCGAATTGAACCCAAGAGGGCTGGGGTGGGGGCTCTTTAATGGCCCGGCCTACTGTGCTTCAATCGCGGCATGGCCGAGGCGGGGGACGAGCGGCGGATCGTGACCGCGCTGTTTGCAGACGTCGCCGGGTCGACGGCTCTTTCCGAGCGGCTCGATCCGGAAGAGGCGAAGCTGGTCATTGGCGGGGCGATCAGCCGGGCGATCCGCGCTGTCGAGGCATATGGTGGGACGGTAAACGGCCTCATGGGCGATGGCTTGCTGGCCCTCTTCGGTGCGCCGGTTGCCCACGAGGACGACCCGGAGCGGGCGGTGCGAACGGGGCTCGACATCATGGCGGCCGCTCGTGAATACGCCGATGAGGTACGACGCGGCTGGGGCGTCGACGGCTTCGCGATGCGGGTTGGGATCCACACCGGCGAGGTCGTCGCCGGCCGGGTCGGCGCCGGAGGCCGAGTCGAATACGGCGTCGTCGGAGACACGGTGAATACAGCGGCGAGACTCGAGGCCGCCGCAGCCGGCGACGGAATCCTCGTCTCCGAGGTCACGCAGCGACAGGTCGCCAACCATTTCGTCTGGGGTGAGCCGCGAAGTCTTCAGCTCAAAGGAAAGGCCGAGCACGTGGTTGCATTCCCCGTCACTGGCCTACGCGAACCAGCGCAGCGCGGGGCGGCGGAGCCAGCCACGCCGATGATTGGTCGGGAGGCGGAGATGCGCGTGCTTCGCGAGCTCATCGATCGGCTCGGTGGTGGCAGTGGGGCCGTGTTGTTCATCGTTGGAGATCCTGGCATCGGAAAGAGCCGGCTCGCGGCCGAGCTTCGCCAGGGTTCGGCCGCCACGGGAGGTTACGCCTGGCTGGAAGGGCGTTGCGTTTCGTACGGCGAGTCGCTGCCCTACTGGCCGTATCGAGACCTGCTTCGTAACTGGCTGGAAGCGAGCCCCACCGAGCCAGAGCTTCGTCTACGGGTAAGACTTCGCCGGAAAACGGACGAAACGTTTCCTGGGCGCAGCGCCGAGATCTACCCATACCTGGCGACGGTGCTCGGCCTCAACCTCGAACCCGAGGCCGCGGCCCTCCTCAAGCCCCTGTCGCCGGAATCGCTGCAATTCCGGACCTTCGAGGTCTTCATCGAGCTCCTGGAGCGTATTGCGGCGAACGGTCCCGTCGTCATCTCGTTAGACGACCTACATTGGGCAGACCCGACATCTTTGGCTCTCACGGAGCGGCTTCTTTCGCTCGCTGAGGGCGCGCCGATCATGCTGGCGATCAGTCAACGACCGGAGACCGCCCACCCCTCCTGGCTATTGAAGGAGAAAGCCGCCCGAGAATATCGGCACCTCTTTCGTGAGCTGAACCTGCAGCCACTCGAGCGCGGGTCCGAGAACGAGCTGCTGGCTGCGCTTGCCGGGAATCGACGTCTTCCGCTTACCGTCGTCGATGGGTTGCTTCGCTACGCCGAAGGCAACCCTTTTTACCTGGAGCAGTTGGTCCGTTCCCTTATTGACAGCGGTTCCCTGGTGCCGGAGAACTCTCACTGGGAGCTGAAGGCCGGAGAAACACTCGAGATCCCCCAGACCCTGGAGGGCGTCATTATCGCTCGCGTCGATCGGCTCGAACCCGAATGGCGCGAGGTTCTGACTTCAGCGTCGGTCCTTGGGCGGACTTTTGGTCTGGAACTGATCGAGGCGGTAGCGGGTCTCGGCACCTCGCCGGTCCGCCAATCGGTTCATCATCTATTGCGCCTCGACCTTCTTCGAGAGGAATCCAGTGGGGCGAAGCCCGTCTACCGTTTCAAGCATGCGCTCATCCAGGAAGCCGCCTATCACACGCTGGTTGGACCGAAGCGCGCCACCCTGCATCGGCGAGCAGCCGAATGGTACGAGGCATACTACGCCGATCGCCTGGAGCGGGTTTACGGTCTGATCGCCCATCACTGGTTCGAGTCCGACGACCACGACAAGGCCGCTCGCTACCTGAAGCTCGCCGGTGATCAGGCTCTCGCCGAATGGGCACTCGACGAAGCGGTCCGCCATTACCGGGCGCTTGTACCGGTACTCGAGGCGGCCGGTCGTCAGCAGGACGCCGCTGAGACTCTCTTCCAGGTCGCGACCGCGCTTCACCTTGCCATGCGTTACCGCGAGGCGAACGAAACCTGGCAACAAGCCTTCCATCAGTGGAATCCTCCTCGGCAGTCGACCGGCGCCCCAGGGGCCGGCCTGCGAATCGCCGCCGCGACGGTCCCCTTCGAAAGCGATCCCGCCCGGGGCTTTTACTCGATTAACTTGATGTTGCAGCGACAGCTCTACGACTCGCTGCTCCAGGCCAGGCCCGGACCTTATGTCATACCAGGGCTCGCCATTCGATGGTCGGTTAGCGACGATGGACTGCGCTATCGCTTTGAGCTGGACCCGGAAGCACGCTGGAATGACGGCAGCCCGATTACCGCGCCGGAACTGGTCGAGGGTATGCGCGTCATCCTTGATCCTGCGGTCGGCTCTACCGAATCGGTGCACTTTTCGCCGATCGAGAACGCGGACGCATACGTTGGCGGCACGATCACCGACTTCGGTCAGGTTGGCATTCACGCCCTAGGCGCTCTGAGCGTTGAGTTTCGGCTGCGCGCACCCGCGCCATACTTAATCTTCCTCTTGGTTTACCCCGGTCTGAGCGGCGCTCGCGCCGACCGAACCAGCGGCGCCTACCGGGTCAATCGTCTCGAGCTTGACCGCGCCGGCATTGAACGTGATCCCGCGTACTGGCGCGGTTCTCAAGGCAACGTCGCTATTGTCGAGTGGGTGACCACGGAGACGGTCGGCGCCATCAATGCTCTCCTGGAAGGGAAGGTGGACGTCGCGACACCAATAAGCCCACCCTCCGACACTGTGGACGCGATTGCCAGGGGTCAGGTGGTCAGCCTAGCCGGAGCGCCATTGCAATCGCTGTACATCGCCTTCATTGGCTCTGCGCCAAACAAAGTGGACGCCGATTTGCGAAAGGCGCTGGCCCATGCGGTAGATCGGCGCCGACTCGAGCAGTACAAGCTGACTAATCAGATGACGGCCTACGGCGGTCTCGTCCCACCCGGTTTACCAGGTCATACCCCGGACACAACCCTTCCCTTTGACGCCAAGCTTGCTCGTGAGTACCGGCAGCGTTCCCAACATCGGGGTCCACTCCGCCTTGGGCTCGTGCGAACCTGGCTCACCCCATACTGGGGACCCTTGCTTGATACCTGGCGTGAAGTCCTCGGCCTGGAGATCGAATCCATTGACATGGAGGTTCACGAGGTGACTCACGCGGCTGAGACTTTCCACGCCACATTAGGGGTGTGGATTGCTGGATATCCGGACCCCGAGTACTACCTCCACATGCTGCTGCACAGCCACAGCTCGAGCAACACGCAGCGCTGGTCGTCCCCACGATTCGATGAGCTGATCGACCAGGCCCTCGCGCAGGAAAGCAGCGCTGCCCGCCTGGCGTTCTTCCACGAAGCTGACCGTTTCGCTGTCCAGCAAGACTGTTCGGTCATCCCGCTTCTCTATGGCAGGCTGGTGGCATTACTTCAGCCATGGGTTCACGGCTGGTGGCAATGGTCAGTCCCCTGGCAAGGTTTCGACGATCTCACGATCGACGAGCGCTCACCGCGCGCTCGCGGCCTTAGCTAGGGCTCGGCCTCGAGGCTCTCTCGGACCGCCCGCAAGTAGGCCGAGTCGTCCGCCGGCGAGAGTGATCCTGCCTGGCGGAGGCGCTCCACAGCGACCCCAGCCATGAAACACGCGAGCGGGGCGAAGCGACGCTCTTTGCTATGGGCCGCGACTCGCGCAAGCTCGAGGATCTCGTCCGCAACTTGTGGGTCGAGCTCCGGCGAGGCGATGTGGGTGCCGCGCTCCTGAGCGGTGTCAGTGAATCGGCGCGCCAGCGCATCGAACCAGTCGTTCATCTCGAGGCCCACCGTATCATGGCGCCCAGCCTGCCGCCACCCTGCCCTCCCCCGCGAGCGGGGGAGGGTGAACGACCGCTGCTCCCCCGCGCGCCGGGGAGAGTGAACGCAGCAAATATTGGTTGACATCGCACGGCGCGGGTGAGTACGCTGACGGTTAGTCGCCTGCCAACGCCGCTCCATCGAGGGAATTGGGTGCCACAGGTCACGCGTCGCGACTTTCTGAAAATCAGCGCTGCTGGGACCGGAGCGGCCGGGCTAACCGCCCTCGGATTCGATGTCGCCCAGGCGGCGCAGATCCAGCAGAGTTTCCACATCGCGGGCGCGACAGAGTCCCACTCGGTTTGCCCCTACTGCGCGGTCGGCTGTTCGCTGGTCGCCTTCACGGCCGATGACGGAAAGGGCGGCCGCAAGCTTCTGCAGATCGAGGGCAACCCGGATAGCCCCGTCAACGAGGGACGGCTCTGTCCCAAGGGCGCGACCGCGATGCAGCTCGCCACCAGCGCGCGCCGGGTCGACAACCCGATGTATCGCGCGCCGGGCTCCGATCACTGGCAACAGATCACCTGGGACGACATGATGAGCAAGCTGGCTCAGCGCGTCAAAGATGCCCGCGACGCCACCTTCGTGGCCAAGGATGCATCCGGAAACACGGTCAACCGCACGGAGGGGATTGCCTTCGCCGGCGGCGCCGCCTTCAGCAGCGAAGAAGGGTACTTCGCGGCGAAAGTAATGCGCGGCCTGGGCGTGGTGCATCTCGAACAGCAAGCAAGGGTTTGACACGGCCCCACGGTGGTCAGTTTGGCCGCCACATTCGGGAGAGGGGCTATGACCAACCACTGGCGCGACATCAAGAACGCCGACCTGATCCTGATCAACGGCGCCAATCCGGCCGAGGCGCACCCGGTCGGCTTCCAGTGGTTCCTCGCCGCTAAGAACGATCCGAAGCGCGGCCCCGGTTCGGGCGGGGGCGCCAAGATCATCCATGCCGACCCGCGCTTCACCCGGACTTCGGCCGTTGCCGACATCTATTCGCGTATCCGGACCGGCACCGACGTCGCCTATTTCGGCGGCCTGATCAACTACGTCCTGCAAAACAATTTGCATCACCAGGAGTACGTCCTGAATTACACGAATGCCTCCTTCCTTGTGAAGCCGGCCTACGGATTCAAGGATGGCCTCTTTAGCGGCTACGATCCCAACACCCGCAAGTACGACATCTCATCGTGGGGCTACCAGCTCGATGACGCGGCGAGCGCCGCCTACAATGCGGCGCATCCGCCGGCAGGCGGCGCGGTGGCCACGATCGCGAAGCGCGACATGACGCTGCAGGACCCGCACACCGTCTTCCAGCTGATGAAGGCGCACTATTCGCGCTACACCCCGGACATGGTCTCGCGAATCACCGGGATACCTACGGACCAGTTCATGCGCATCGCTCAGCTGGTCGGCGAGATGGGCAAGCCCGACAAGGTGATGACCATCGTCTACGCGGTCGGCTTGACGCATCACACCACCGGCGGCGAGCTGATCCGATCCGGTGCCATCCTTCAGCTCCTGCTGGGCAACATGGGCCGACCGGGCGGCGGGATGAACGCCGAACGCGGTCACGCCAACATCCAGGGCAACACCGACCACGCCATCTCCTGGGAGCTCCTTCCGGGTTATCTGCAAATCCCCGCCCCGCAGCGCCAGACCACCGACCAGTACGTGGCCGCGCAGGCGCCCAAGAAACTCGATCCGCACTCCTGGAACTTCTTTGGAACGAACTACAAGAAGTTCATGGTCAGCCTTCTCAAGGCATGGTACGGGGACGCTGCCACCGCGGCCAACGACTTCGCCTTCAACTTCATCCCGAAGCCGGCCCAAAACTCGTCCTGGATGTCAATCTACGATCAGTCGCTCAAAGGCAAGATGCAGGGGCTCATGCTCTCCGGGATGACCGCGACCAGTATCGGCCCCGACTCGAATCGCGTGATGCAGGCGCTGGCCAATCTGAAGTGGCTGGTGGTCATGGATCCCCTCCCGACCACGAGCTCGGAGTTCTGGCACCGGCCGGGCGTCGATCCGAAGTCCATCCAGACCGAGGTTTTCATGGTGCCGACCACTCACTGGATCGAAAAGGACGGATCTTTCGTCAACAGTGGGCGCTGGTCGCAGTGGAAGGACCAGGTGATCCCTCCTCAGGGCAACGCCCGCCACGACCATTGGGTCCTCGCCGATCTCTTCCAGCGCGTCAAGACGCTCTATCAGCAGCAAGGTGGGAAATTCCCGGATCCGATCCTCGCGATGGCCGCCAACATGACGACCCCGCACGGCTATGCGAACCAGACCCAACCAACGCTGAACGAGATCGCCCAGGAAATCAACGGCTACGACCTGAAGACCGGCAAACGGATGAGCAGCTTCGCGAACTTGAAGGACGACGGCACGACGACGGCCGGTGACTGGATCTACACCGGCTCATACCCCGACAGCGGCAACCTGATGAAGCGCATGCAGGGGGTGCAGGATCCAAAGGCCAATGATCCGACCGGCCTGGGCTTTTACCCGAACTGGGCCTGGTCGTGGCCGCTGAACCGTCGCGTGCTCTACAATCGCGCCTCCGCGGATCTCGCCGGGATTCCATGGGATGCGACGCGCGCGGGAATCACGTGGAGTTCGGCGCAAGGCAAGTGGGTCGGCGACGTCCCCGATTATCCGGCGACGATGAAACCGTACACCCAGGATCCGAATGCCTGGCTGCCGTTCATCATGACCGGTGAGGGAACCGGCCGTCTATTCTCGACTTCGATGGTCGACGGACCACTGCCCGAGCACTACGAACCGATGGAAGCACCGGTCGCAAATCCGTTGCACCCGACCCAGTCCGAGTCACCGGTCGCGTTCCTTTATACGGGCGGCAGCGGCGGCTTCGCCAAGGTCAAGGACTCGTTTGGAACCGTCGCGGACTACCCCTACGTCGCGACCAGCTACCGCCTGACCGAGCACGAACATTATGTAACGCAACACGTGCCGCTGCTCGCCGGTCTGCAACCATCCCCCTTCGTCGAGATTCCGGAGGAGCTGGCCAATCAGAAGGGCATCAAGAGCGGCGATCGGGTCCGGGTGCGCTCGAAGCGCGGCAAGATCGAGGTGCTGGCCCTGGTGACGAAGCGACTCGCTGCGAGCACCATTGACGGCAAGAAGGTTTTCCAGGTCGGCATCCCCATCCACTGGGGCTTCGTCGGAGTCTCGGCGGATGCGGACCCGAGCCAGGGAGCAAACTGGCTGGCGAACGCGCTGACGCCGTTTGTCGGCGATGCGAATTCGTATACGCCGGAATTCAAGGCTTTCCTCGTGAACTTGGAGAAGATCTGATGCAGGTCCTCGAAGCCACGGTCGGTCAATCCGCCAACCCCTGGCCACTTCGACGGGAGCGCGCGGCCGAACTCGCGCAGCGCTATCCCCATGCCGCGGAGATGCTGCACCTCTACCACGCGCTTACCATCGTCCAGGAGAAGGCGCAGCAGGAAACTCCCTCCGCGGACATTGCAGCGTACGCGGCCAGGAATATCCTGCCAGCCATCGTCGATG
>Ga0307479_10000196_pt1 | contig 57038 bp, 53 predicted proteins | sample atmos_gasesECM4C_FD_203743 | JGI IMG/M metagenome (GOLD analysis project Ga0307479, IMG submission 203743) | Hardwood forest soil microbial communities from Morgan-Monroe State Forest, Indiana, United States - atmos_gasesECM4C_515 | ecosystem: Environmental > Terrestrial > Soil > Temperate...
TAACGAGAAGTCTTAGGGTTGATGACATAACGACGTCGGCCTCGCGACGGGTCCGAGTAAACTGTGCGGTGTCTGACTTACAGAGCTCGGATCGAAGGAGGCCGAGATGCAAATTATAGGCGTGGACTTACATACTCGACAACAATCGGTGGCGATGTTGGATACCGACACCGGGGAAGTGATCGAGAAGAACGTGATCGAGCGCTGTTTCGTGGAAGTCCGCCGACGAACACGACCGATGGTCGGGTTCACCAATGTCGAAAGTGTGGACCGAATCATCTATGCAATTTTCAGTCGCTTCAACGAAGACTGGAACAACCGCACCCTCGAACTATTCACACAAGCGGCTTGACGTCACCCTTTTTGTAGTGTTGCGGTTGGCGAGCGAGTGCCAGCTGAACTGTTTAGACGGAGCATTTTGCACTCAAAGATGATTGGCTTTATTCCATCGATCACTTCCCTGCCCGAGGCGACTCATAAGCCCGATGGCATGGCCGCTGATCAATGCGAGAAGGGGTACATGGCCCAGCCGATTCCCACGCCGATGACGAGGAAAAGGATGAAGGACCAGAGGATGTATCTGGCGCGGTGATAGGCGCTGCGGCGGCTTAGAAATCCGAAGGCGACCGAGATTACCAGCGCGAAAATCACCATGGCCTGAAAATGGCTGAGCTTGAATGCGTGTGCGGGCGTCATGCTTTCTCGTGTGCGGGTATCATGTTGTTTCCTCCCCCCGCATCATGCTTTGCGGGCTCGCGTGACTTCGTAGGCGTGGAGTGCAGCCAGCATGTTGAGGACTCCGGCGGTAGCGAGCAAGCGAGTACCGTAGTCGCCGTTGGCGTGCGAAACGTCGGGGCCGTTGGTCTCCAGAGCTTGGGCTACAAAGTAAAAGATGCCCGAACCCAAGTCGGCAACATAGCCGAGCTTGGCAAAAGCGTCTTCACCGTTACGCGAAAAAATATTGCCGCGCATGCTCGCGCCAAGAATGACGAGAATTGCCACGGTGGAAAAACAGACCAGTGCTCGCCCCCACATTTTCAAGAAGGCGTGGCCGAGGCCGGGGAGGAACCATGCTGCTGCGGCGATGGTTAGTGCGAGAGCATCGCGGCGATGGCGGTCAATGGCTGGCGCGGGATCGGGGGGCGCCACTTGTGTCACCGGCGCCGCGTTTTGTGTTTGGGTAATGGGAACTTCGTCTGGCACGTTACCTCTGGACTTTTTTGGGCGATCCTTTTTTACTTGCGCGAGAAATTGACGCAGTCAGTGGTGCGTTTGACAAAAGTGTTGTCAGATGTCGGTGGCGTTCCGTCGACGCTCATCGCCGCTCGCTCTTCAAAATTTGCTAACAATTTACCAAACAATCATAGCTGTGGCGGCGAGTTAAGCCAACAGCGCCAGGATTTCTTTCTGGACTGCGCCGGTGACGCGCGCGCTGCGTTCCTCGATGTAGACATTCACTTCGCTGCGGATGCCGAATTCCGGTAGATAAATGCCGGGCTCGATGGAAGTACAAGTGCGCGGAATGAGGAGGCGCACATCATGAGTTTCCAGGCCATCCATGTTCGCGCCGTTTCCGTGAACCGTTTCTCCGATGTTGTGGCCAGTGCGATGGAAGAAATATTTTCCGTAACCGGCTTTTTCGATCACGGTACGCGCGGCTTTATCGACTTGCCAACCTTGTAAGGGGTTTCCTGCAGCGGCGCTGGAGCAAATCAAGTCGATGGCTTTGTCCCGAGCGTCTTTGACGGCGCGAAAAACTTTGGCGCATTTTCCCGGGACTTTCTTGCCGAGGTAGCCGACCCAGGTGATGTCGTAATACACGCTGCCGGGTGTTTTTAATTTGCCCCAAACGTCGAGCAGCAGGAGATCATCTTTGCGAATGCGGGCCGCGGTTTCTAGCGCGGGGCCATAATGCGGGTCGCTGGCATGCGCGCCAACCGCCACGTCGGGGCCTTCTTCGGTAAATAGCCCTGCGGCGTTGAACCCACCCTGAATCCATTGCTTCAATTCGAATTCAGTGAGTGGGGTGCCTTCGCGAACGCACTTGGCGGCGTGTTGGAAGGCGCCGCGCACGATGATATCGATGGCTTTACCAGCTTCTTCATGAGAGCGAAGCTGCTTGTCAGTCCAGCAAGCTTCATACTTCTGCACGAGGTCGGCGGAGCTGACGACTTTGGCGCCCACGCCACGCACCATCTCGATGGTGCCGGCATCCACCATGGAGACATAAGGGATAGCGTTTTTTGGCGAATATTGCATCGCGACGCTTTTAGCACCGCCCAAAATCTTTTTCAGACCTTTTTCCAATTCCTGCAGACCGGCGTAATAAAAAGTTTCTCCAGGGAGGCCTTCAAGAGCTAGGGCTTCGATTTTGTGTACCAATTTTCTTGGCACGCCCTGGGCGGAGACGAAATAAAACCACCGGCGCGTACGCATGGCATCGGGCAATTTCAGAATGCGATGCGCGATGGGATCCCGGCCGCGAAAATCGTAGAAGAGCCAGCCGTCGACGCGGGCGGCGAGTAAGTCGGTCTGCATTGCCTGGATGTCGATCCTCATTTTTTAAATTTGCGCTTTCGCTGACCGCACTGCTTTCTGAGTATTATACGTCCTGCACAACCAGCTGTTCGATCTGCTGTTTTGTTACCCCGCGAATTTCGAGGCGTTTTGTGCGGCTTCGCTCGCCGCTGAGGATTCTAACAGCGCCCTTGGGGGTTTTCAAAAGCTTGGCTAGGAATTCGAGGAGCGCTTCGTTGGCGCGGCCTTCCAGCGCGGGAGCTTGCAGGCGAATTTTCAGGGCACCGGCGATTTCTCCAGCGATCTCGGTTTTGCTGGCGCGAGGCTGTACGCGCACGGCAAAGATGACCGTGCCGGTGGCGAAATTTTCCGTGATCTCAAGCACTAGGCTACCCTACCAGGCTCGCTGGTATTGCACCGGAGGCGCCAATTTGAAATTCAGTTGCTGAGCGGCGCGGCGCGGCCAGTATGGGTCACGCAAAAGTTCGCGCGCGAGAACCACCAAGTCGGCTTGCTCGGTTGTCAGAATGGTTTCGGCCTGCACGGCCTCGGTAATCATGCCCAGAGCGGTGGTGGGGATTCCAGCGTGTTTTCGAATCGCGGCCGCGAAAGGAACCTGGTATCCGGGCCCAACGGGAATTTTCGCGTTTGGGAGATTGCCGCCGCTCGACACGTCAATTACGTCTACGCCAAGAGGTTTAAGGTGACGCGCTAATTCGATGGATTGTTCGAGGTCCCAGCCGCCTTCTTGCCAATCGGTGGCGGAGACGCGGAAGAATAAGGGATTGCGTGCGGGCCATACTTCGCGTACTGCCTGGGTAACGCGCAGGGCAAGGCGTATTCTATTTTCGAGCGAACCGCCGAATTCGTCCGTTCGAATATTGGAGAAGGGCGAGAGAAATTCGTGCAACAAATAGCCATGAGCGCCATGAATTTCGATTACTTCGAACCCGGCAGCCAGGGCGCGTTCCGCGGCACGACGAAATGCGGCAACGACCGCATCAATTTCTGTCAGGGATAACCCGCGCGGGATCTGGTAACCGTTATCAAAAGGCAGAGCGCTGGGAGCGACAATCTGCCAACCGCCTTCACCGATGGCTACAGGTTTGCCGCCTTGCCAAGGCGGCGCAGTGCTGGCTTTGCGTCCGGCGTGGGCTAACTGCATTCCAGCGAGTGCGCCGGAACTGCGGATGAATTCGGCGATGGGTCTCCACGATGCGACGTGCGCATCGTTGTAAATGCCAGTGTCAGCGAGAGAAATTCTTCCGTGTTCTTGCACGGCGGTGGCTTCGGTGAACACCAGGCTTGCGCCTCCTACTGCCCTGCTTCCCAAATGAACCAGGTGCCAGGTCTGAGGATGGCCGTCCTTCGCGGAATATTGGCACATGGGCGAAACAACGATACGATTCTTCAGTTCGATTTCGCGGATTTTCAGTGGATTGAATAGTTTCATCTCTTCCCGTCTGGTCTCGATTTGTATTGCGACGCGACTATTCGATGCTTATGGCAGGGTTATCGTTAGCGTGGGATGGTTCCCGGTCCAAAATGAAACACGAGGTTCAGTAACAGGCTGCCTTCTTCCCAGTTTCCCACTCCAAAACAGCAATGCTTTGGGCCATCTGCTTGCCGCCTGGGACCACAGAAAACCGCGGCCAGGTTGCCACGGCGAGGATGACCGGCTTTATTGCGGGCGAGCCGAGGCGCAACGCACTGGGAATAGGAATGGCGAAACAAGGATCATCAGCTTCAAAGACGCCCGCTGCACGCTGCGATCAGAACGCCTCGGGAGGGTCAGCAGGCATTGAGATCGTCGGTTTCCCGCAGAAACTGTATACCCGAACATTCGGGGATCCGGACACGCTGTTTGTGCCGTTGTTAGAAGCGGCGCGCGATGCAAACAAAATGCTGGTCCGGCTTGTCGGCCTGGGAGAGGAGCGTGGAAACGCAGTGACGTTGAGCGGGACGCAACTGGCGTCTTCCTTGCTTCGTGGAGGACAGCGTCCGAAGTCCGGCTTGCAGATGAGTGACCCACTGGCGCGTTTCCGGCATTTGCGCTGTGGCATCGGCAAGCAGGCCGGCAAAGAGTTCCATGCTTCCGAGTGGATTGCGGATCTCGTGAGCCAGCACCGCGGCGACCTCCGCCAAGGCGCGGGAGCTGCGCGCACTCTCGCGTTCTGACGCCAAACGCTTTTGCTCGGTGATGTCGCGAATAATCCAGATCGTGTCGCCTTGCCCGTCGATTAATTCACTAACGTTCGCGCGCAAAATGCCGATAGAACGATTAGCTGGAGTTTCGGGCGCGAGCCACTCCTGTTCCGAAAAGAAACTATTTGCCGGGACTTTCTCAAACTGTTTTTGAAGTGTTACTGGTAGAGGATTCCCCTGGCCGGGCGCCCAATCTGCCAATACGGCCAGAAGACGCCTGGCCTCGGGATTGATGATTTGCGTTTGCGCCTCTGCATTCACGACCAATATTCCGCAAGGTGAACTTTCCAGGACACGCGATAAATAGGCTCGTACCCGGGCATTTTCTTCCAGTGTTCTTTCCAGTTCGGCGTTAGTTCTGTGAAGTTCCTCATGTAAGTGCGCCACTTCCCCTTGCAGCTGCAAATATGACTTTTCAAGCGAGCCTGCAGCCTGAGTGAAGGACGTGAAAGCGCGCGCGAGGCTTCTTTGCGCCACGGTGCGGCTGGCTTCCTCGGAGACTTTTCGAGTTCGTTGCTTGCTCACTGCCGCCTTAGGCATATTTTGCATCGTGCACGTTTTTGGCCAAGGATTTTGTTCTTCGCCTTAGCTTTCTATAAGGTTGCTCATCCCGATGTTGAAGTTCGCGGGAACAATTTCCAATTCATTGCCGGATAGGATGAAGACGCGCTCGAGAACATGCTGTAATTCGCGAACATTGCCGGCCCAACGCGACTGTAGAAGAAAGTCATGAGCGCCAGTTGTTAGGTATTTTTTCGGCACGCCAATATCGGAACAGAGTTTTGCTAGAAAATGGTCAGCCAAGGTGCCTACATCCTCGGGATGGTCGCGCAAGGCCGGCACAGCGATGGGAAAAACCGCCATACGATAAAATAAGTCTTCGCGAAAGTGCTTAGCGTGAACCAAGTCCGCTAAACGCACGTTCGTAGCGCAGATTACGCGCACATCCACTCGGTATACGTCCGAACTGCCCAGCCTTTGCACTTCTCCGTTTTGCAAGAAGCGCAACAGCTTTGCTTGCATGCTTAAAGGCAGCTCTCCGATTTCGTCCAGGAACAGCGTCCCTCCCTGCGCCATGTGCGCACGCCTCAAACGTGATTGGGTGGCTCCGGTAAACGCGCCACGCGCGTGGCCGAATAACTCTGATTCAAAGAGTGCTTCAGGTATGGCGGCGCAATTGACCACCACAAAGGCATGACGCGAACGCGGACTCATTTTGTGAATGGCTTCCGCCACCAGTTCTTTTCCCGTTCCGGTCTCACCGGTAATCAGCACGGTGGTATCACGCCTGGCAACCATACGCGCCAGCCGTAAACCTGTTGCATCAAAGGGCTGGACCCGATCATCCCCTCCAGCGGTTCCTCAGGGTTGGGGGTGGGAGCGGTCGTGCCGGCATACGTGAAGGAACTCAGGTCCGACGCGCGTCGATCCTCTTGAGGCGTGGCTGCCTGTGGAATTACGCTAAGGTGTTTTTCGCAAGGTTCAAGTTCCTCGGCAATCTTTGAATCCAGGAACCCAACGGTAATCTGGGGGTAGCGCTTTTGAATCAGTTTGGCGAGTTCCTCGGAGTCCAGATCCGGCAGACAACGATCCAGCAACACGTTAGTACATGTGAATTGTTTAAGCTTTGCCAAGGCGTGCGCGCCGCCAACGGCCTGCTCGCAATCGCACTGTGCGAACACGGCTTTCTTCATCACGCGCAGGCGAAATAGAGGATCGGCGCTGGCGATCAGCACGCGGTTTCGAACGGCAGATAAATCTGCGCACCAGCAGCAGCCATGGAGATCCCTCACCAACAGCTTGAAAAAGAATTCACTGAGAGTCTTTGCGGACAAATCGACTGGACAATTTTGCCGGTCTGTACGCAACCTTGTCTCTGCGAGTTCGCTACCAAAGATGTTAGCCAAATGGGATTGCAATAACTGGGCTTACGGAAGGGAAAGCCAACCCGTATTGCGCCAACAAGGGAATGTGTCCCGAAGAGACACAGCTATAGGGGGCAGAGTTGGCCCTTTCGCCATCTCAGCCTGGTGACGCAGACCGAAATGTGCGCCACAAAGTACATCGGCACCATACATCGGCACCACTACTACAAACTTGAATCTCCAGCTAATTTGGTTACGAGAATATCCTTAGGCCGTCACCTCGCTTATGAATGCCAGTTGTCTTGAAGGTCTACCGTTTGGTCCTGTTGAAATAGAAAGCGGACGGCGATTCGCCGTCCGCTTAACGTTCCCTGAACTATTATGCTCAATTATTCGGATCGTCTATATCGAGATTGAGCCCTGGCAGTACTTGCGTTCCGTCGATTTTGACCGCCTGTAACGCGTTGGGGTCGAGCCCCAGCGCTTTGAGTATGGTCGGTGCAACCTGCATGGTCTCGACCGGCCCGGTTACGGTCTTGGGTTTGAATGTTGGATTGGAGAGAAGCATGATTACGTTGGTGTCGTCGTGAGCGAAACCGCCGTGCTCTTCCTGCTTCCTCTTGCTGCCGGTGTAAATGACACCTACGTTAGGGGTCACGATGATGTCCGGAGTCCGCGGATCCTGGCTTGGTGGGTTAAAACTCGTTGTGAGCGTTGGTCCCGAGAAAATCTGACCGATGCCAGCGACGTTCTTGCTCGGTGGCGACGTAGTCTCTAATAACGAAACTGCACTCGCCGTTTCGCTCGGGTCCTTCAACCACAGAAGAGAAATGTCGTCCTCCGTCGCGCCGATTTGGTTGACTTCCGAATCCGGCAGAAATGCAGCGCCGAGAATGCTTGAGGGCGACTCGCCGTTAGCTCCCGAAGGTCCGGGTATCGGGAAAAAGCGCTTCGGGTCGATGGGTGACTGACCATGTTTCGCGGTGATAATAATCAGTGTGGACTGCAACAGTCCGTGGTTTTTCAGGTGTGTCACCATCTCGCCGATGCTGTCATCCACGAATTTAAATTCACCCCATAGCTGGCCGCTGGGGGTGGCAATGTCATCGAGATATCCACCTGTGGCCACAATGGTCTTCGTCATGTCGTTATACTCAATGAGTTTCTGGCCCACGCTAACCGCTTGGAAATTCATTCCAAGAATATTTGGCACCGGCGCCGGCGATTTGCCATTGTGGGTTTTTCCGTCGATCTCATTAAGAACGGCGTTAACCTTGAGCGTGTCGTAACACTGGATGTTGACGAAACTGTCGGTATACGAGCCGACTTGCAACGTATCGGGGATGGGCGTGCAGTTAACGCCCTCAGGGGTTTTGACTGGCAGCGCAACTACCGCGGAGTTAACTTCCGGAGCATAATAATCGTCGACGTTCTTTCCATTGCCTGGACCGGAGACCGATAAATAGGAAGGGTGCTTGTCGGACCACGCTGTATATCCGCCCGCAGCGTGAATAACACCGAAGATGGTGTTGGTGCGCACAAAGTTCCACGGGAAGACCGGATTGCAATTCTTATCGCGCGGCAAGCGAGCCGGGTTTATCGAGGCGCGGCCGCCATCCGGTCCGTTGGGACCGATGCCGTTGAGGAAAGTCTGATCGAATTCAATTCCTTCTTCGTACTCGGTCCTCGTACCGATTGGCGTGGCGCCAACCACGCACGGCCCTCCCGAAACACCGTTGCCAGTGGTAGCTGCGGGCGGATTGAGCGAACGGTCATAAGCCACATCATAGAACACCCCTTCAGTGCGCGGTGATCCACCGCTCACGATGGCCGTTAATCCCGGAAATGAATCAGATGGCTTTGATGTAGAAGTATCTAGGTAATTCACTCCGGTCTCGCCAAGTTCCGCCAGATTCGGACAAAACGGCTGGCCGCCGTTTACGCCAGCCATCCCTTTGGAACAATTGAGATAATCCACCGCATGCATGCCATCAACGCTAATCAGCAGCACGTGGCGGACATCGTGGTTTCCGGCAAAACTTTCATGGTCCTGGCCCTGCGCGCTTCCGGCCAGGAACGCGCCTGCCAGCAAGGTCATTCCTGCCGTCGCTGCCCATCGGTTACATTTCATTGACCATCCTCCTCGACTGTTTTCCAAACGCTTCGACACGCGTGACACCCCGCCATAAGAATCGCGATTCAGATTGACGCGCGAGTCGGTTTCGGCAGGGTTTCTGCTTTCGATTTTTTGTGTGACTTCGAAGCGGCCCGAGGATAGGTCTTAAGTGTTACAGGAAGGAGAACGAAACATCGCGTTCTTATAAAAAAATCCCGGGCATTTTTTCAATGCCTGGGATTTTTCTAATGTAGCGATTTACTTGTCGTCGCCATCTTTGTCGCCATCACGGGATACGAATAACAGTCCACGCGCGCTGCCAAATCCGGTAACTACCGGCGTGACCAAGCCGTTGTCTAGATTCAGCGTGCCCAGCAGGCCCAGAGTATCTGAAGCAGAGTACGCAGTACCGGGTTCAAATCCGAAGGTACCAGCGTCCAACCGGTAAATCACACCTGCGTTCACATCCGTGATCAGCAAAAACGCCTTGGGATCTGGCGCAAAAGCGGTGTCGTCCACGGTGATGGTGGCATTCATCGGGCCGGTGACCGGCGAAGTAAGTTTCAGGAGACCAACTTTCTGTTCGTCGGTGAAGGGATGCCGGATGAACACCAGTTCAGAATCCGCCTGGCTATCCAGAAGGATGTTTCCGCGAGGATCTATGGTCAGTGAATCGGGATCGGTGAGATTGAGCGTAACGGGAGCGCCGCTGGGGATGTCCGTCGCCGAAGCGTTGCCATCCAATACCGGTTCCACCAGTACAGAGCTGCCGGATAGAGAAGCGCGTACCAGCGCGGGGAAAACGTTATTTCCTGCGGTGTCCAGATTCGGATTCGAAGCGGTCATGAACACTTCGCCGTTCTTGACGACCATGTCGTCGTAACCGCCGCCGTGTGGAGTGGGAGGAAATTTGTATTGTTTTTTGGCGCCGGAATGGAGCTCGATGGCCACCAGATTCGGATTGGCATCTTCGTTTTGCACCGCCCACAAGTCATCGTCGCCAACCACGCGCAATCCATCGTTGTGTCCCGGAACACTAAAGGTCCGCTCTACTTTCCCGCTCAGGGAAAACTGCACAATGGTGCTCGATTTTCCGTCTGTGCCATCCTTGGCGACGCCATTTTCGAAACCTACGATGATATGGTCGCCCCACTGCACGATGGAGTCGGGTTGCGAGGTGCCACGGGGCGCCGTCGCGAAAACTTTAAGCGTGTAGGGTGGCGTAGCGACCGGTGATTTTTGAGCTGCGGCGGGAAGCGCGGCGGCCAGTAGTCCTAGTCCTAGCAGCATTCCGCAGCCCGCGGTTGATCCTGCCGTTGCTTTATTTTTATTTAGATTCTTCATTGGATGCTCCCATCTGAAATCTGCGAGGACGTGAGCCTAAACCGCTAAACGTTACGGCTTGATGAACCCCGTATGAAACGCGGGTCTCCCACACGGCTCGGCGCAAGAACGAACTAACGTGGTCCTCAAAACAAGCGGCATGAACGACCGGACAAAAGGAGCACCCAAAAACAAGGCTGGCAAGCCTTGAAGCACTTGCCAGCCGCGGCAGTAGAGAGCTGCTGCTTATGGAACGGGCACTTGTGTACGTGGTGGAGTGCAGTCAATCACCGAGGGCAACGCTGATGTCAGAACTGTATTCAGCGATGGAGAAGTTTTGAAGTCAAACATGTCTTCGAGGGTGTGTGCGTATTCATCCCGCAGCGTCAAATGCTCGCGAGTACCGCCAGAGGTTGTTAGAAAATGTTTCTCGATCAGCGCCAGCATGGAGGTGTGGTCGCCGATGGTGTGAGAAACGTAATGTCGCTTGGAGAAAGGAGAGATCGCGACGAATGGAATACGTATGCCGAGTTGATTAAAATTCGGGCAGTCTGCCGGATATGGGCCTGTCGGGTTGGCGGTCATCGCCGGGCAGAGTTGTTCCGCATCCTTCACGCTCGTGTCCGTAGTGCTTATGGGGTTGCTGGAACACTCCGCGCCGCCGCCGGGCTGCTCACTCGCGGGAGGATTCGACAAATCTTCGCATTGACCTGGGTTGATACCATCCGGATTCAGTGCGTTGTTCTGAGGTGCCGCCGGCGGCGCCGCATGATCGTAAAAGCCCCCGTGCTCGTCGTACGTCAAGAAGATGATGGAGTCTTCCCAGCTCGGACTGTTGCGAACCGCGTTGATCACTTGGGATACATAGGCCTGACCGCGTTGAATGTCGGTGGGCGGATGCTCGTCATTCTCCGCCGCCGTTCCCGACAAGCCGAAGTTAGGGTCCACAAAGGATACCGACGGCAAGCTGCCAGCGGCAGCTTGGGCAAAGAAAGTTGTCAGTGGAAGAAAATGCGGGTCGCTGCCTGACGGGGTGAAGAGGCGGAAGCTGGCACCCTGCGGAGCATCCTGAAAGTAATCCGCCCAGGTTACATTGTTCTTATCCAGCAGATCGAAAATTGTTCCGGTAATCGGCTTGTAACCGGTGCTACCGGGAGGTGGGAAAGTATCGTCGGTAGTTAGGTGACCGAACGAAGTAGCGGCTATCAGGTAGGAACGATTGGGAAACGTGGGCCCCAAAACGGAAGAAAAGTGACGGTCACTAATCGCGAACTTTTGCGCCAGGTCGTAATAAAACGGAATGTCCGCCTGATTGTAAAAGCCGATGGTCTGATCGTCGGTGGAAGTTTCCACACCGTTGTCGATCTGCTCGGTGCTATCGTTTACGCGAATGAACCCGTTATTCAGACTCTGCCCAAGGGTGTTTTGCGGATTTAAATAATTGGCTTCCTGATGGGTCGGAAACCACCCGTGGTTCAAGTCGGGACTAACGCATCGGCTTGGTTCATGAAACGCGAATACTTGTGAGCCGTTGTCGTCGAGGTTGGAATTAAAACAATGCAGCGCTCCGGTGGCGTCCAACATACATCTCAAACCGTCTACGCAGGCATGGTCATCAGGATCACAGCCGCCAGTTCCGCTGGGCTGGTGGTACGAACTACCTGGCGCATAACTGAGGGCCCCGAAATAATTGTCAAATGAGTGGTTTTCCTGCATGACCACAATGATGTGGTTGACCTTCTGCAAGCCAGTTTGAGCTTTAGACGGCTGTGGAAAAGAGATGCAAATCAAAAATAGAATCGCCCGGCACGATCGAATGGCAACTTTTGACACGGGTCCAGCCTCCTGGTTGTCGTTGTGGGCTGGGCGTTGTCGACATGTAGAAAAGCTACCCTGCGATTGTAACAATTCGATGAACAGGCGCTGAACGCAGTGTTTATTGCCGGCGAACGCTTTTTAGCTCTCCCGCGCGGTTCACGCGGTGGTCCCCTCTCGAACAGAATTTCCGAGCGGAGCCGCGACGGAGGAAAGACTCTCTGACTGGCGGGACAGTTACGAGAATAAAATCGAGCGGGGGGCGGTTCTTATTGATGAGACTCGCCAAGCCCAGAGGGCAGGTTTGGGCGAAGGCGAGAACGTTACCCATGAAATGTGACTTTGCAGACGCTTTCCTTCACAGCTACCTCGACGGTGAGTTGAGCGCCTTTCGCAGCGCGGAGTTCGAACGGCACATACTACTTTGCGCTGATTGCGGCGCTGAGCTTGTGGCCCAGGACTTTTTAAGAGGGAGACTGCAAGTCGCCCAACTCTACGAGCCCGCACCCGCTTCACTGCGCAGCAAGATTACCGCGCAAATAAAACATGTCGCGGCCACCTCAACCGTATCAAGACCCATGTCTTGGCATTGGCTCGCTGCTGCTGCCGCGCTTCTGCTAGTCGCGCTGCTGGCATGGAAAATCAGCCCAGAGTTTCGCAGCGATGACTATCAATCGGAATTCGCGGCGGAAATTGTGGACGCGCATGTGCACTCCCTACAGCCGGGGCGCATCACAGGCATCGCTTCCAATGATGAACGCGCGGTCAAACAATGGTTCGAGGGTAAGGTCAAATTTGTCTTACCGGTTCGCGATTTTGCGAACTACGGTTTTGCTCTACAGGGCGGGCGCGTCGATATTATCGAGGGCCGCCCCGTCGCCGCGCTCGTATATGCTAGTCGAGGAAATCTGATCAATGTATTCATCTGGTCCGCGCCGGACGCAGACGCCTCCCCGCGCGAAGGGTCTCGGCAAGGCTATCAATGGATAGACTGGCGCGCGGACAAACTGGAGTTCTGCGCTGTTTCCGATGCCGATCCCGCAGGCCTTGAGCGACTCCGCCAGTTGATCGGCGGGTAGCCCCATTTTTTCCGCATCCAATGTCATGGATACGGAGCGCACATCTCCGCTGTTTCCTTTCAAAAACAATCCAGGACGAGGCTGCCGCAACTTGGAAATTACAGCGAGTTAAGAAAAGTGCGCAATTGTTGTTTCTCTTTCGGAGACAGCTGATCAAAGCGCCTTTCCACCTCCTCGGCTTCGCCCTGGTGGCGCGCGATGGCATCGTCCAGAGTAAGACACTTGAGATCGTGCATATATCGAGGTCTCGTGCGCAGACCCCAAAGTGCCGCGGTACGGAGTTTGTTGGCGGTGTCCAGCGGGCCAGCTTGCACGATGCCGTCGCCGGTCTCGATGTCGTGAAGCAAGAAGTCGCTGAAGGGATGGATAATCTTATTCCCCAATGCATCCGGCACAGCGAACGTTCCGCCATTGATCACCGTTCCGGCGGGAGCCGTGGTGATTGTCTCCACGTGACAGGCGTTGCACTGGATTTTCTCAAATATAGCTTGCCCGGCAGCGGCATCGGCCGTCGCTGCCAGCACGCCATCACGCGGTGGCACTTTTGTGCCGCGAACGAACTGGGCAAAATGGTCGATGTCAGCCAGGCCGAGTTCATCGGGAACGTCTTCAGGGTCCGGAGTAGTCTTGCCAATCGTAGTAGTGTCTTTCGGGCGCAACCGGTTGGTCACTCCCATTTCATTTAAATAGGCATCTCCGATGAAGGAAAGCAAACTGCTGTGCTGATCCTTCCAACCGAAACGCCCTACGCGATTTTGCCCCGGTGCTTCTAGAACAGGAACTTCAATAGCCTCACCGGCAATCCTTCCGTCAGTGAGGTCTCGCTGATTCTGGGCGATGGCTTTCAGAGTGTTATCGTCAATGGCTTCGACGAAGCCGTCGCCCAAAGTGTTGAGCGCTGCCCGCAGGGCCCGGATGTTTTCGGTTGCGGGTACGTGCTCCTGGGCTTCCGGTAGTATGGCGCGGTCATTGATAATGGAGCGCCCGGTAATACTGGCGGCGCCGTCATTAATCAATACGGTTGGGTTAACAAAATTGCCGTCGGCATCATGATGACCCACGCGCAGCTCTGTGAATTGGCTCGCACCGCCGCTTACCGGATTTTGGTGGCATTCGACACACGCTCTTCCGTTGTACACCGGGCCCAGCCCGGTACTCACATCGTGAACCTGCTCATAATTCTGCTGGTCGCGGGCATAAGTGTCACCAGATGGCTCTATGAGTCCATTGTTCTTACTTTTGGATCCGGCCAGCGTTGGAGTGTCGAAGCCCGCAGGGGCTTCCGTCGCCGATTGCTGGGCGATTCCACTGAGTCCCATGGCCGCAACGCCGAGCAACAGCACCAAAATCGAGATGAGTCTGTGGGCCATTAAATCAGCCTCCTGCAGGTTTCGATTCGTCGGCTAACGGTCCTCGCGCTTCATCGGGAAGTCAGCCAAACCGATGTGTTAGACCTGCAAGCGCGGAGTTCTATTCCAAACTGAATTGTTAAAATTGCGTGACAGCCGGATCCCACGAAGATCAGCAAACAATATATGTGTCACAAACCAAGTTGACACCTAAAGAGCAGCAATCCAAATTTCTAATTGAATCTCGGGAATATTCGCTTCCGTGTCGAGGTCTAGAGGTTGACGGGCCTTACAGGCGTGGTGTTTACAACGCCATCGGCCCTCCAATTCAATAAAGAACTGGAGCGGAATATAACCCTTATGGCAAAGCATTTGATGAGTCTGATGCTGTTTTGCGTGAGTATCTTGATATTCGGAACCAGTACCTACGGAACTTCCCTGGACGAGGCAGGTCAGAGCTCCACGGCTAAGCCGATCAACCCGGTGGTGAGCTGGAATGCAACGCTTCTCACTATCGTCCGCACCCCGGGCGCCCAGCCGAAAACCGTACACCCTACCCGCAGCTTCGCAATCATGCACGCCGCGATCTACGACGCCGTAAATTCCATCGACAGAACCCACGAACCTTATCTTGTTCGCCTGAGAGGTGTTTCCCGTTCCGCTTCTCAAGACGCGGCGGCCAATTCAGCCGCGCACGAAGTTCTCGTAACGTTATATCCGGCATTCCAACCAACGCTTGATGCCCAACTCAAGCAGTCTCTGGCGTTGATTCCTGACGGGGCAGACAAGACCGAAGGGATCACCATTGGAACAGCTGTGGCTGATCAAATTCTCGCGGCCAGAAGCAACGACGGATCCAATGCTCAACCGGTGGCCTTTGTCTTCGGCAGCGCTCCTGGAGATTACCTGTCGACGCCACCGAACTTCCCTCCGCAACCCCAATTCACAAGCTGGTCCCATGTCACGCCCTTCGCCCTCGAGAGCGCGAGCCAGTTTCGTCTTGGGCCTCCGCCTGCATTGACCAGCGACGCTTATACGAATGCCTTCAATGAAGTCAAGTCATTGGGGATCGTCAACAGCATCACAGCGACTGCCGACCAGGCCTTGACTGGGCGTTTTTGGAACGGGGCCATCCAAAATTACTGGAACGAGATTACTCAAACCGCAGCAGTTGGACATAACTTGAACACTGCGCGAAGCGCTCGTCTGTTTGCATTACTGAATCTAAGTTTTGCCGATGGCGTGATCGCGTTCTATGACACCAAATACACCTACAACTTCTGGCGGCCAGTTACGGCCATTCGGGCAGCTGCGACGGATGGAAACCCTGGAACGCTAGCTGACCCCAACTGGCTCCCGGAAGTCACCAACACCACGCCGGATCCGGCATATCCGGGCGCGCATGCGGTTATCAGCGCGGCCGGGGCATCCGTGCTGAATTCTTTCTTCGGAAAGAAAGACTTCGACTTCGAGGTTACCTCTGAAGTTCTTGCGAAAGTAACGCGCTCATTCACCAATTTCTCCGCTGCGAATGAAGAAGCGACGATGAGTAGGATTTTTGCCGGCGTTCATTTCCGCACCGACCTGACCAGCGGCAATCGCATGGGCCGCGAGGTAGCCGACTTTGTCGTCGATAACTTCCTGACTCCTGTTCATGGAACGGACGATTCCGAAGACAACAGATAATTCAACAGAGAGGGTGGCCGCTTTGCTGGCGGCTGACTCTTATCGTTCGGACCAACTGGGGTGCGCAGGCGCGGTAGTTAATGCCGGGCCTGCGCTACAGTCGTTTCGGCGGACGAGTTGGCGGCGATGAATACGCCGAATCCTACATTGGTGTGTGTCTGTGACGGTACGTTTGCGCGATATAACACCGGCATCCCGATGCCTCGTCCACAATCGCTGGCAAAAATTAGGGCATGTGAATCTTCTTCCCACGCAGGCGAGGAGCTATTGCAGTTTCCACCGGCCACGAGTTGAAGCTTTCCACTAGCTGTATCGCGCAGCCAAATCTGTTTAGGGCCAGCCTGCGCTGACTCAAAAGCCATCCACTTTCCGTCAGGCGATACTACCGAATCCTCCGTGGTTGCCGCAGGTATTGAAGTAGCGGGCGCTATTTCCCTAGTTGTCGGATCAAATGTCATTGTTGTGGATGCGCCATTCTTCACAAGTTCAAGGTAGAGCGGCCCGTAGAACGACGGCGCCACGGGGTGAAACACCTGGCCTTGGAATGAGTATTCTTCCACTTGCCCATCGTGCAACCAGCGAAGTACATACCCGCTTGGAACCATCGCCTCATAAAAAAGTCCGGCGCTGGATGTTGTCGGATATGTCGAAAGATAAGTGCCTTGATCTAACGCTATGCGCTGGAAACGCCGGCCGGGTTCGAGCACATAGCTTTCCGCGTGCCTCCGCGCATCCAGGGCGGCGATAAGAATTGCCGCCACCAGTGCTGCAGCCACAGGTCTGGGGTTTAACGCTCTCCAGAATCGACGCCCCTCCACAAAGAAGAGCACCGCCAACAGCCATAACTTCGGAAAAAATCGCAGCCACTCGGGCATTACAAAAAAGTTCAGGGCGATGTAGGAAACAACCAGGAAACTTTTCTCCTCGGGAGTCGCGTGTTCCAGCAACAAAACGATCGGTAATAACAACAGGATGTACGTATATGAAGCCGCATTCGACGAGAGCAGCAGGATCGCTATCGTGAACCAGGCAAATCCGCGGCGATGGAACTCTTTACCCTCAGATGCCACGCCGAACAATGTGAACGCAAGAATGAGTACCGCTGCAAACGGCCGCAAGAAAAAGAAAAGGCCTGGCGCATTCCAAAGCGGCTGCGGATTCAGATCCGTTTCCATGACAAGTGAGTGCCGCAGAAAGGCCGTAAGCGTCCCTACGCGACTGGAGTAAGGATCTATTACCTCGCCTTCAAGAGATCGCGGCAGGATTTGTGAAGCATAGTAATGGACGTCGGTCCAGCCGAAGAGTGCAATTGCGGCGGCCGCAGCGACAGCGGTTGCGGCCAGCATTCCTGCGACCGCCTTCCAATTCCGTTTCACCACGAAATACAGCAGGAAAGGACCGCCATACAACTTGAGTCCGAACGCCACTCCGCAAAGAAACCCACTCGCCGCTGATTTGCCCCGGTCCAAACAGTAAAAGGCAAGCGTCAATAGAAATAGCAAAAACACATAGTATTGACCCAGCCGGAAATTGGATTGAAGCGAACCGTAACCCAGAAACATCAGTATCGCGATGTACTCAATCCGGATCTGAGTAGCTTTTGAAAGCATCCACAAGGTAGCCGCCAAAAATAACAGGTTAAGGACGAGCCATATCTGTTTGGCGGTGCGCACCGGAAATCCAGCCAAAGGCACGATTGGAAGCATGGTCAATGGGGTCTGGGGAAGATACGCGCCCAGTTGATGTTCGATGCCCGCGTAGTTCATCTGCCGTTGAAACCACGTCCAATCGTAGTAGTCGCGCAACGGCGCGCCGTGAGTCACCAAGACTGCGGCGGTGTAGTAGTTTGGAAAGTCGGTTTCGTCACGCGTCCAACCTTTGCGGAAAGATGTTGCCAAAAAAAGGGCAAGCATCAGCAGCGCAAGGACGCGAGCTTTGGTCATACTGTGGTTGGCACCAGCGGCTGGGTGCGTTCAAGAGCGGCTATTTCTTCATTGCTGATTTGCGGTCCCGCTTCCAGATAGTCTCGATCGACGCTCAGATTCCACAAGTCGAAGTGCGCACCCGCAACGTTTCTTGCCGCCAGGATGGCGGTCAACATCGAGTGGTCTTGATTGTTGTAGCGATGCATTCCGTTTCTTCCCACCAACTGCAAATTGGGCACCGTTGCGAGGAATTCGCGCACGGTTGCGAGGCCCCCCTGATAACCGCGGTCGTATACCGGATAGGCTTTGGGCATTCGCACCACCGAGCCGTCGATCACGTCATGCTCGCGTACCAATCCGAGCTGGACCATCTCGCGGGTCGCCAATGCGATCAGGTCTGTATCCCGAGCCTTCCAAATTGGGTCGGTCACGTTGCAAAAATATTCCACGCCCAAACAGGTCAAATCTGGATGGGGCGTCATCTCCGGACTCCAGTTGCCATAGTTCTGTACGCGACCCGCCCTCACCGCCAGATCGTGCACATAAATCCAATTGTCTGGAAACAGGTTTCGGCCTCGCACCATCAACGCCACGGTCAGGAAGTCGCGATAGTGAAACTTTTTTGCTGCCGCCAGAAGCGGTGGTGGCGCGGCGGGATGCAGCTTCTGAATCAGCTCTCGTATCGGAATGCTACTGATGAAATGCGTTCCCTGATAAGTCTTGCCCCCCGCTTGCACGGAAACTATTTTTCCTTGTTGGCGTCGAATGCTTTCTACCGGAGAATTCAGAATCACCGGCACCCCTCGTTGCTCCACAATTTCTTTCATCCGTGACCATAACATTCCAGGCCCAAGTCGCGGGTACTGAAACTCCTTGATAAGGGTTTTGGTCTGTTTATCACATCGCTGAAGCAGCGCATCGCGCAGCAAGGACCACAATGACAGCCCTTGTATTCGCTGTGCGGCCCACTCCGCCGCAATTTTGCGGCATTCCATTCCCCAAACTTTTTCAGTGAAGCTCTCAAAAAATGTCTCGAACAAGCGTCGCCCAAACCGGTTAGATACCCAAGTTGCGAAATCGCGTTCCGGTCGGGTGGGAAACAACTGGCCTTGCAGAAAGCTGAACGCGCAACGAAGCGCTTCTATCACGCCCAGGCCGCGGACAGCGTCGAGCGGCTCCAGCGGGTATTGGAAGAAACGCGATTTATAGTAGATGCGCGAGAGACGCTTGCAAGTCAGAAGGTCATCGCCGAGAACGTCACGCCAGATTTGTTGCACCAGCGAAACTTTAGTGTAGAAGCGATGCCCACCGATATCAAAGCGGAAGCCTTTATATTCAACGGTGCGCGCCAGTCCACCCACTACGGCATCTTGTTCCAGCACCAGGCATGGCGTGCCCAAGTTTGAAAGCTCGTAAGCTGCCGTCAATCCTGCCGGACCGGCGCCGAGGATCACCACTCGGGTCTCGTTGTCACCTGTTCTCACTGTTATGTTTGCGGTTCGGCGACCTCAGTTCGTGCTCGCCTCGAACCCCGCCGGGCCTCTGAGAAGGCAGCATCACCTTATCTGTGCACACAGGGATTTTTGTCACGACGATGTCAAGAGCTAGTCATCAAATGTTTGGACTACACAGGCGGTACCTGAGTACTCGCTACGCAATCTGAAGGAATGCGCCGCTCTTATGGGAATGTGAAACAGCGCTTTGCGGAGCAGGTGAGATGTTTAGTTGAATTTGTACGTCTGGTTGGGGATTCTAAGTTGCGGCTGCTCGCAAAGTTTGCGGCCTAATGACTAATTCCGAAAAGCGCTCCATCTCTTGCATCTGCGGGCTGAACTGCAGAAGCAGAAGATCGACCCCGGCACGCTCAAATTCACCAATACGATCCGCGACTTGCTGCGGAGTGCCCACAAGTCCAGAGCGCAATCCGCGATTTGAAACCGAATAGTCTTCAAGCGAGACGCGCTGTTCCAGCTGCGTATTGGCGAGCCATTGTTGGTAATTGCCGTACCCCGCGGCATTCTGTTTCACGTCCGTGATGCGCGCAACTTCCTTCTTGGCTTCGGCTTCCGTTTCCCGCACGACGGCGTAGGCCGCGACTCCGTATTGCATGCGGCCCAGCCCCTTTTTCTCGCGCCGCTCATTCATATCGCGGATTTTAGAAGCGAACTTGTCCGGCGGATCGCCATGCATCACATAGGCGTCGCACTTCTGCGTGATCATTTCCTTCGCAGCCTCAGATTCTCCGCCGGCATAAATCGTGGGACGCGGTTTTTTGACCGGCTTAGGTTGCAACACCAGGTCGTCCACCGAGTAATAGCGCCCTGAGTAAGAGAAGTGATCTTGCTTCCAGGCCGCGTCAACGACGTCCAGCCATTCCGATGTTCGCGCATAACGATCGTCGTGCTGATCGAAGTGGACGCCGTATTTTTTTGCTTCCTCGGCCCACCAGGACGAGACCACATTCAGTGAAATCCGCCCATTACTGATGTTGTCGATGTTGGCGGCTTGCTTCGCGAGCAAGGCCGGAAGATGAAACGTGGGCCGCACCGCGACCATCAGCTCGATCGATTCGGTTACCGCCGCAAGAGCAGCAGCGGTGGACCAGGCATCCAGCGATGGCGCGTCGACGCCTTTAATGTCGTTGAGATTCAGTTCCGCGATAAGCGTTAAGTCGAACCCGACTTTTTCACTGCGCTGCGCCAGCCGCGAAACGTAGTTCCAACTGGTCTCCATCTGCTCGTCCTGCACGTTTCGGAGCCAGCCTCCGAACACCGGCATCCAGTACCCGTAACGCATTCAACGCGCCTCCCGTACAAGATAGTCAACCAATCGCTCAAAGGGATTGAAGCCAACGGTCCGCGGGCCGTCAGCCACGAAATTCGAAAGTGCGTTGATGTCGTAGTAGTACAGCTGTCCATCGCGATCGTCAATAATGTACTCGGTCCCGCCAACCTCGATTTTTGACGCAGAGAAAATCCGCTCAACCGCCGCAATAACATCGTCAGGTGGGCGATAGCCTTCTACTCGTAGTCCCGTCTTAGGCCCTTCCACAACGCAGGCCGTTTCGATTTTTTCCCCGTCGCCAGTCTTACAAATGTCCATCGGGCACAAATCGAAAGTCTCGCCGGAAGTGAATACTTTGATGCCGTAGAGATACTTGTAGCCAAGCGTTTCGACGCGCACGATGCAGCCTCCGCGCGCGGGAATAAATCGTTGCACGATGCCTGTGGAATCAAGCCCGAATGCCAGACTGCCGTTGCGAACCGCGGCATCAAGTTGCTCCGGAGAATCAAAGCGCACGATGCCCGCGCCACTGCCTCCAATATTGGGTTTCACCACCACCGGGAAACCGATCTCTCGCGCGGCGGCAGGAGCTTGGCTGGGATGATTGATCACCACCGAGGGCGGATACGGGAGTCCCAATGACTGTAGAAGCGAAAGCTGTAACGCCTTTGAAGTCTCATTGCGAAATCCTTCGCTACCGTTGACGACGCGAGTGCCCATCCGTTCCAGGTGCGCCATGTAGCTCAGGGTATAAAAAATGGCGTTGGCGTGGCCGCGTGTCCACGCCGATGGGCTCATGCGGTTGAAAACTAATCCGAATTGCTCGTTGCCGTTGGGGACAAGGCCAAAATGATGACGGGTTGCGTCCAGGCGAACGTATGGCACGCCGCGGCGCTCAAGCTCATCAAAGACCGGTTGAAACCAGCGTGGGTGTTCGTAATAAATCGCAATCGGCTTCTTCGCACCTGCCAAAGTAATCCTCCGTACATCAAATGATTCCCAGCGGTTGAATCCAGCCGAAGGCCAACTCAACAACGCCACAACAAAAGTGTGACTAAAGCCAACACACCATTATAACCGAGCTTCATGCCGGACCCATTTTCGGGAGTGATCCTGGTGAAGATCAACGTGGTGATTAATGCCCAATCGTTGACGGACGCAAAGTGCGCGTCATAGATCCAGCGTGTGCTGATGGAATTGGCGCCACTTCTGCTCGAGAACCTCGCGGAATCCTCGCTGAAAATGTCCAGGTGAGAATCGATCGGACTGTTGCCTGATGAATGAGGGTCGAAGCCTTTGCTCAATCTTTTCGAAGGTGTGAATACCCTCGACGAGAGAATCTACCGACTGCTCACTGAAAAATACACCTGAGGAGTTCTCCGGAACGCTCAGCGAGCGCGAATTCCAACCTTTGACTGTTTCCGTAACACCGCCACGGCCATAAGCGATTACCGGGCGGCCGAACGAAAGGGCCTCGACGGGCACAATTCCGAAATCCTCTTCCCCAGGGAACAACAGCGCGCGGCAGTGCGCATATTGTTCATGAAGTTCCGTGTCCGAAAGAGGCCCGCAAAATTGAATGGAGGGGCCCGCAAGTTTTCGCAAACGGTTGTATTCCTCGCCCTGGCCCACAATGTGGAGTTTCCTACCAAGCAGGTTGCACGCCATGATGGCCAGATCCATCCGCTTGTAATCCACCATCTGGCCAACGGCAAGGTAGTAGTCTTCGATTTCTTCAGCCAGGTAACCGGCCCGGATGTTTACAGGGGGATAGACGACCGCGCACTCTCTTCGGTAGTGCTTACGAACTCTGGCGGCCACATTGTGAGAGTTAGCGACAAAATAATCAACGCGGTCCGCCGAAGCCGCGTCCCACAAACGCAGGTAATGACTGGCAAGGGTGAATAATGGCCGCGTGCAATATCCCAGCGTCGGAGCGTTCTTGTATCGATGATAGAAGTCCCAGAGATAGCGCATCGGCGAATGGCAGTAACACACATGGCAGGTATTTGCGGACGTGATTACCCCTTTGGCCGGACCGGACTCTGAACTAAGAACGAGGTCGTAACTACTCAAATCAAATTGCTCCAATGCCAGCGGGTAGAGCGGCAGCATGCGGCGATGCCAACGTCGGCTTCCTGGGAGTTGTTGCAGAAACGAAGTTTTGATTGGCCGCGAGCGAAGAGATCCCGAAAGAGTTTCCCGGTCAACAACCAGCGAAAACAGATCGGCGTTGGGAAACATGTCCGCCAATGCTTCCACAACACGTTCACCACCGCGGTGACTCACAAACCAGTAGTGCACGATTGCGACACGAGCATTTTCGAGCGAAGGAACGGCCGTTGTTGGAACAAGTCGCTCAGTGAGTCGAGTTTCCTGTTCGAAGGTTACTTTCATTTGCTGTGCCCCGAATGTCTAGGCAAGCGGAGAATGTAACGGTGATAAACTGTGCGCGGATCACGCTCATCGACGATTTCCAAGCCGACGCGTCGAATGCAGGCTTCAATATCTACAGATGACCGGCGAATGCGGCGAATGCCCCTGCGCCAGAATCGCGGAAGGAGAAAATCAGGTAACCGTGTTTTGAGGCGGTAACTAACACCCTGCGGGCGAGTGTCAAATTGCAGATATGCAACGCCGCGCTGATGTAGCAAGACACGAATGACATGCAGGTAGTCCTCGATTACTGACAGCTCGGGAATGTGCTGGAAAACGAGAAGCGAATAAATCAAGTCACAACTACCGACGAAGTCTCCAGCCTTCTGCAAAAAGTCTTCCGGGCCGGAGATCAGAATGAAGGAGACGTTATCTACACCATTGTTGCGCGCGATGGATTTGGCGCGATCCACCATTCCCGTAGCAATATCAACCCCCACCACTTTTCGAAACTGTCGTGCGAGTGGAAACACCAGCCGACCGATTCCGCTGCCCAGTTCAAGACCGAGAGATGGGCGCAAAGAGTGGCTATGCACGAGCGGCAAGAGCTCTGAGCTAACGACCTGTTCGCCGCTTTGCCAGAATACTTGCGGGTCGGCACGCTTTATATCGGTGCAGATATACAGATATGGATCTGTTTCGGCGAAACTTTCCCAGGGATTACCGGCTGGGTTTTTACGTAATTGCGAGCTTGTATTCATAAATACCCCAGTCAGTAACCTTCTGCCGCGGAAGATCGCGGCTTGACCGGAGCGAGTTCACGTCGCGTTCTCCGGTGTTAAGTGCCCGTTTCGAACTGCATTCGAATCTGTCAGCGCGGCGACGCGATATTTCCAGCCAACCAGATTCAAGAACAATCCAACGAATGTGAAAATCGTCAGAGCGCTGACCGCCGTGCCCATCATGTGTTCTGTAAAACTCATAAAGAATTCGAGGACGATGCATGCCTGTATCCCTAAGGCGAAACAATGACCAAATGATCCTTCTTCAAAAATATGTTTCTGCCGTCCAACCCAACGGAATGTCGTGATCCAGACACCCAGCATCAGTGCCAAACCAATAATTCCTCCCTCCGCCAGGAAGTGAAGATAAGAATTATGGGCATGTGAGTCGTCATCAACGCTGGAGCCGCCGGTCGCGAAGTAAACTAAATGTGGAACACCGGAATAAATTTTTAGCTGATCATTGAATCGGCCGAAACCTGTTCCAACAATAGGGCTCTGAGTAAAGTCCTCGATAGCGCGCTGGTAATAGATAAAGCGCGTCACAATGTTGGGGTCCTCAAGGTCAGAAACCTCTTGGGCGCGATGAGTGACGGCCGGTTGGACCAGCAGTAGATACAACAACGGCAAGAGAATAGGGACCCCGTATTTGATGGACCTTTTGAGAAACTTCCTCTGCCGGAAAAACATGATGACTAGCGCCGCCAGAAATGCCACATAGGCGGTCCGCGATTGTGTCAGAACAATTCCGATTACGTTGGTCGCAAACCAAAAGGCAGGCCACGACAGTAATGACGGATTTTTTGCGCGCGCAAGAAGGGCAAAACTAATGAGCGCCGCTATTGAATAGATGGCGCCGGCGGCATTGTGAGCTCTAAAGAAACCGTGAAAGATGCCGGCCGAAAGCGACGCATTGTGAACCAGTTGCAGAGACTCGGGGAGCTGGGACAAGCCGAGAGGAGAGACAGTGCTATCGACGAACTCCGCCAAGCCAAGCAGGGCAACAATCGACATAATGCTTAAGAACAGTCCGAGCGTACGGCGAATAAAAAGAGGATCAAGCCGCGTATCGGCAACCAACAAGAGCGGAAGATAGGCGATCAGTATTGCGCCGTCGAATCGCAGAAAGTCAAAAGAAAATAAATTGCTGATAGGCGCGCCGGTACAAATGTAGCTCGAAATCCAGTACACGTAGGCGGCGAGCAGGAATTTCCTGGCAACCTTCGGATCGTATCCATGACGCCGCGTTTCCACGGAATCGCGGCTGACCAGATACATCGGGAATAGTCCGGAGATGGCTGCAATATTGAAAACCGGGAAAATATTCCCCGCCAGGCTCACCACCAGCAGAGTTGTGGCAGTTTTTTTCATAGATGCGATTTCGCTCTGTAAATTCCCTTTACGTATTTAGCAAAGAGCCACTTCTGAGCGCGAATTCACCGTCAACGGAGACTCGGCTGGGCGAACCGGCAAATGCCAGACACCCAGAAAGACCAAACTTATGACCGCCTCACGAAGCACAATAGAAACCGCCACGCCAGTAGCACCGTAATAGCGACCTAGGAAGTAATTGAGCATCAACGACAGAGCTGCGGCTGGCACATAAATAAGCACCGCGACGCGAGCGGCGTTTTTTGCAATGAGACGGCTCAGAAAGGCTGCGTTAAGAAAGATCAAAGGCAGCGCGAGTATCATGATGGCGGCGATGGATCCCGCTGCCGCAAAGTTCTTTCCAAATATCACGATGACTGCGAACCTGGCAAACAGGACTCCGGCCGCCACGAGCGGAATACTGACGAGCATCACTGTTCGAAGGATCTTGCGAAAATGTAGATTCAGCGCTTGGCTGTCTTGCGCGTGTCGGCCCAAGTCCGACAGCAACACTCCACTAAATAGCCAGGCGATGACATAAATCATCACTAGTCCGGTATCAGCCGCAGCAAAAGTGCCGACGACCGCGGCAGAAGCCACTAGTGAGAGCATCAGAACATCGCCTCGCAACATGACTGTTCCGAGCGTGTAAGTCATCCCAACGGGCATTGAGCGACGGATCAGGTCCCAGCATAAGGGCCTGTGGATCGCGGCGAAGCCAACTCCGAGTCTGCTCAGCACCACAAATCCACATATGTATTCCACAATCTGCGCTACCAACAGATACAGCAAAAGTAGAAGGAGGCTCCTATGTCGCAGATAGACGTATACGAGGCCAAGCGCAAGAAGAGAAAAATGAACTCCCTGATACTTAGCGATTTGTCTCGTTCTATCCAGCCCTTTCAAGAAACCAGCGTGTAAGCGGCAGTAAGAATAGAAAAAGGTGCGAAGTGTCAGGATGACCGCGATCAGCCAGTGGCTGGGTGTAAGCCCTGCAATTCGGCCAGTCACCGCGAGAAGACCAATAGCTATCGCGGACAAAATCGTTTTATCGATGTATAAGGCCGTGGCGATTTTGCTGACGCGTCGTGGACATGCGCTAACCTCCGCGATACCCGTCAACTCCAATCCGTTATCGGCAAGCCGTTCCGCAAGCGTTGCGACCGCCACAACGGTGGCGTACGTGCCAAGCTCAGTTACGCCATAGGAGCGACCTATCAGCGCCGCAACGCCGAAGTTGCCGAGCCGCAGAAGCATTTCGCCTCCCACAACATCGCCGACATTACTCATCGTTTTATAAACGCTCGCCAAAATGGATTATTCCTCGCGTACTACGCTAGTTTTTGCTTTCACCACCGTTGAAGCATTCTTTAACCCCTCGTACATTCTTTTCGTTCGCGAGGTGAAGAAATTCCCTCGCTGCACCACATACTGCAGTGGCGGCTTCACACTCCGAACCATGTTGAGTACCAGAAGTTTTCCTGGGTGCTGGGAATCAATTTTGTTCCAGTTATCCGTGCCCGAAATCCAACCGATGCCGATTGCAAGCGCGATGATCTCTCCCAGAAAAACAAGCAACGTACGCGGCGGAAAAACCTTTTTTTCGGGAAGTTCGGCGGGATCCAGCATTTTCACGCTGGGAACTTCCTTCGCTTCTTGAACCTTGGCAATCTCGTACTGCTGCGTGAGCGTTTCGAACACCGTCTCTTCCACTTTCATTCGCCGAAAAAGGTCAGCGTATGTCACGCCCAATAGTGGAAGCTTTCGAATGGAGGGATAAAGATCGTCCTCTTTCAAGGGCAGTGCGCCTTCGGACTCATTTTTTCCACTCATTTTGAAAATCTGGTGGCGCAGTTCATCCACGCGCGCCTGCATTGCTCGAACATGGACATTTGAATCGGTGTAGATCTGGCGCAGCCCTTGTAACTCCGTTTGTGCCGCGATCAGTTGACCTTCAAGGATTGCGGCGGCTTCCACCATCGCTTTGCCCTGTTCTTTGATGTCGATCGCGGCGTTCTTGCTGGCAAATTTGCTGAATTCCGACTCCGCGGATTCCAATTCGGTTTTGACTTCTCCAAGTCGAGCTTCGAGAAACAGCCGCTCCCGGTGTGCGGATGAGGTGTTCAACTGCGTGACAACATTGTTTAGTTGCGCCACATATTCTTGTGCCATCGCGGTGGCCCGCTTGGGATCGTGATCCGTTACTTGTATCGTAAGAATTCCACTCTTGCGATCGATCGATAGGTCTGTTCTACGCGCAAGTTCTTTGCGCGCATCGACCAAACGGCGCTCTCCATAAACGTTGCGCAAATTAAATTTCGCGATCAGATCGTTCTGCACCGTGCGGCTCTCGAGCAGCCCGGCGAACAGATCGACTGAGGTACTGACTCCCAAGAGATCTCCTCCGAGAGAGGCCAGATTGGCGCCCATTTTTCCGGCGAGGCTGGCCAATATAGTCATGCCTTGACCGGCGGGTGGATCCGGAGGCATTAACCGCGTGGTCGCGGCGTAGCGTGATGGGATGACAATAGCGATGAGGATAGCGGCAACTCCGCCCCACGCCAGAAATTTCCCCAAGAGTTTCCGTCGCTCCCACAAATGGCCAATTCGCGCAATCCTTCGGTCTCGATTTTCCTGCTGATCCTGACGAAGGCGTTCCGCTAACAACTGGTCGATGTCCACTGCGCGCAAGGCTTCCGGTGTCGTCTTAGCTGAAGATGTGCTCATGGCACACTGTCTTTGGTCATCTGGTGGATAAACAAGAGTGCAAGCGCACAGAGCCTGCCGTGCTTTTCTCTGACAATCATAGTGACTCTCGGACTGGTGTTGGCGCACTGCGGAAGGCTGGCCGCGCCGCAGACCCTGCCATGTTTTGCACGGCGCCCAGAATACCGGCGGCGGATGATTCGATATCGGCGCAGTGAATGTCAAAGGATGCCCAATAATAAAGAGTACGATCTTTGCGCGATGCGACCGCAATAACGCGCAGTTGTGGATGCTCGCGAAGAACGCGATCGCAGATTGCCGGCCGTTCTTCGCTTTCATCCAGCGCGATAACCAGGAGATCTGGCAGAGTGGCCCGCACCTGTTCGAGGATGTCGCGCTCGTCGGCCACTTCTCCCACTATTTCTATGTTGGATTGTCCTGTCAGGGCGGCCACAATCACTTCTCGCATCAGCCTGGGACGATTGGCCACCAGAATGCGCGTCGCGTATCGCATCGAAATCTCCTTGCTCCGAGTATCCGCAGAAATGAAATGAGCAACAGGTCTAATTGCTTTTAAAGGCGGGTGCTGAAACGCACTAATCGGGAAGTACTAATTTGGACTATGCGGAATCGCGCTCGACAGTTGCGAGACCCTGCAGGCAGCAAGATGACTTGCTGTTGACTTCGTTGTGACAATTCGTCTCAAAAAAAAACTTAGTCTGCCAATCGGATGTCGATTGCTTGGATGGATCCCTGCTGCTGGCAAGAAATCGCGATTTGCGCGGGCAACCTCCTTAAATTGCCGCAGAAAAGGTTTGCAGCATGAAAAGAGTTCTGGGAACGCTAATAGCGTTACTTGGTATCGCCACCAGCGTCTGCGCCCAAGCAGATGTACCAATACTTTCGGGAGCGCTGGCTTTTAACTCCAGCACAACCGGAGGAGCGACAACGTTTCAGCCAACTCTCGCCCCCGTGCTTGTTGCGCCAATCGGAGACCACTGGTTATTCGAGGGACGCGCGCAGCTGCTGGGTTTTTTTTTCCAACAAAATGGAACAAGCGGGCCGTACAACGGACAATTTTTTGCCACGCTCGATTACGCGCAGATCGACTACATCGCGAATCCACACTTAACCATTACCGTTGGCCGATTTCTCACGCCCTTCAATATTTATAACGAACGATTTTCCGCGGTGTGGATCGCCAATCTTCAGGATGCGCCGGTGATTTTCCCCATTGGCACGCGCACCTCGGCTTCCAGCAACGGCGGAATGCTGCGAGGAGTAGTTATCGAACGGCCCAACTGGCTGCTGAACTACACCGCATATTTTTCGGCGTTGCAAACCACCGAAAATCTCCAGGCTGGCCGAGCCGCGGGCGGCAGAATCGGGATGTTTTTGCCCAAAGCCGGAATCGAAATCGGGGCTTCTTATCAAAGATTTCTGCAAAACAGAAATTACAACGTCGCCGGGACTTATTTCGCCTGGCAACCTCCACAGATTCCGTTAGATGTTCGCGCTGAATACGCTCATTCGCTTGGCGGCCAAGGATACTGGCTGGAAGGCGCCATGCGAATTGCAAAAAGTCGCGGCACCACAACCTGGTTGGGTCGGCTGCAAACGGTCGCACGGGTGCAACAATTTTTTAAGGGCACCCCCACCCCGCAGGATCTGCTCCCGTCTGCGGACGTGAACCAATTCGATTTCGGCCTGAATTATTATCTGCCCCACGATGTACGGCTGAACGGCAGTTACGGCAGACAATACAGCTCGGCCGGTAACGCAAATATCTGGAACGTGCAAATCGCTTATCGGTTTCTCTTCCCTGCGTGGCCGGGAGAACACAAATGAATACCAGGTTAACAATTTTATTTCTGACTTTGCTGCTGGCCTGTTCGATCAGAGTGTTAGCTCAGTCGCAAAGTTCGGCACCCACAACAAAAACGTCGAATTCCGCCGTGCATAAAAAAGTAAAGACTAACGATGGAGAACAAAGATTTCAGGCGAATTGCGGCCGTTGTCACACTCCACCGGAGGCGATCTCTCCACGCGAAGTAAAGGCCGTGTTACAGCACATGCGGGTTCGCGCGATGTTAAGCGCCGAAGACGAGCAACTCATCCTTAAATATCTTGCTCCCTGAAATCCAATTCTCCACGACTGAGGACATTTGTAATGAAACTGAACATTTTTTTGAGAACACTCTTTCTATGGGCCACGCTTGCTTCCTTGGCGGGAGGCGACCGCGCGCAAACCCCACGAACGATTGAAATGACTGCACAACGCTTCTCATTTGAGCCAAACGAAATCACCGTAAAGAAAGGTGAGCCGGTCGTCCTGGTCATTAAATCGAAGGACGTCGTTCACGGACTGGTAATCGAGGACCTCGGTGTGCGTACCACAGAAGTAAAAAAGGGCGAAGCAACGGAACTAAAATTTGACCCGGAAACTACAGGCACGTTTGAGGGGAAATGCGCGCACTTTTGCGGGAAGGGTCACGGATCGATGAAGCTCACGGTCCATGTCACGGACTAACACATGCTCAGAGCAAAAATAACGTTGCTGCTCTGCGCGGCCACTGTGTTGCTTGGCTGCAAGGCCACTCCCCCCGGTAAGTGGGAGACTGCCGCCATGTCCAAAATCAAGCACTCAATCACCGTACACGGCAAGGGAACAAAAAATCCGCTGCCACCTACCACGCAGAATATCGAGAGTGGCAGAGACGCATTTTCGCACTACTGTGTTGCGTGTCATGGTCTGGATGGACAGAACACCGGAGTGCCTTTCGGAGATCGCCTGTCGCCTCCGGTACCATTGCTGAATTCGACTGAAGTGCAGTCTTATACCGACGGACAACTGAAGTGGGTCATTGACAACGGCATCTCACCTTCCGGGATGCCCGGATCAACAGGTATTCTGACCGACAGCGAGATATGGTCTATCGTTGTTTACATTCGCCACTTGCCGCCGGCGGGTAGTCTCGGGGAGCCAGCTATGTATTCTGGCGATCGGTGCCCAACACCCACTGCTCAAGTACGATAATTCAAAGAACAAACACAATTACGGCAAATAGGATTGCTGGCCACATCGAGTGTGCTGCGGAAATTGCGCCCTTCCGGTCCATTTATGACCGCCTCCAAAGTTGTGCCGTTCAAATTTCCAATCGATGGGTGAAAGAAACAAGGACGCACGGAACCATCCGCTTCAATTACGGCCGAAACCCACGGCGCGTTACATAATGGCGATTCTGCCGCTGCCAGTCCCAGTTGCGCGCGAAAGTGGCGAACGATTCGGCGCAATTTTTGTGGTGACTCCGCGACAAACCCCGGTTCACAATCCCGTCTCGACGCGGCTATAAGCCTTTCGATTTCGTTCTCCAACACACCTAATTCGGTAACAGAAAGCCCGATTTCGGTTTGGCGGCTTAGCGGCCACACTAAAGAGCGGTTGAAAGCGGTGGATGTAACGTCCACGGCGAGAAACGAGATACCGTCCAGTTGAAGTTCTTTTGCGGCATGCACCGTTTCCATCAAATAACAATGATTCGCTTTTTGAACCGTGGAACGCGCCGTGATTTTAATATCTGAACGTCTATTCCTGAGCGCGTGCACACCCTCGCGGAGTAGGTCAAACGCTCCTGGCACGCGACGTATCCCATCATGAATTTCTCGCGGGCCATCCAGCGACACAATAACGTCATCAAAACTCTCTGCTACATCTACAGCGCACTTTTTAAGAAGCAGTCCGGTGGTCAAGAGGGTCAACCGAATGCCTTCCGCTCGTAACAGCGCACTGAGTTCTGGCAGCTCCGAGTTCATCAGTGGTTCCCCACCCGAAAAGACTACCCATCGAACTCCCAGGCGCCGAATGGATTCCAGTTGCGGTTCTATTTCTCGCACACCGATTTTATTTTGGTCGCGCGTCTTCCAGATGTCACACATGACGCACCGGCAGTTACAAGAACTGTGCGCGTGTACCACCAAAATAGGGACAGTCGAAAGGATCTGCGAGTCTTCCCTGCATTCCTCCACTAAAGAGAATGGCTGGTGATTAAGTTGCAAGGCCTACCTGCTTCCCTCCCACGTAAATATCTTCACCCAGGTGAGCCCAAGTCTGTTCGAAGAGTCGATCGAGCGGCGCACGAATCCATCGGACGATTCCCTCCACTGCAAGAGGTTGAAGTCCCTGACGTAAGCCGGCGGGCATTCGCCGCATAATTTCCGGCGAAGTCAACTGAACACGCCCACCCAGAAGGACAAGCTCTACGTCACGGTGAGATAAGGTGAGCAGTGTCTCGGCGGGGGTCAGACCGGTATCTCGGACGGCAATCAGATCCGCTAAGCCACCTATCCTGAAATTCCCTTCGCCGTTTCGCAAATGAAGCAGTTCCGTGGGCTGCCGAGTAACGTATTCATAAATAAGGTTTGCTGACGATGGCAACGAGTGACTGGCGCATTGAACTTCATCGAGCAAATCTCCGCACGCTGTCAAAGGTGAGTCGCTGCCGATCGCGATGTTGGACAGTTCTCGAATCTCGTCCGGGGACAAGGTTTTTCCGAACAGAAATAAATTAGAGCTGGGACACCAAACCAAACCGGCTCCCTTCGAACGTAACAATTGCCTTCCTCTGCTACCCAAACCAAGCCCGTGAATAATTACCGTGTTTTGATCCAAGCCTCCCGCTTTGTGGAGCGCAAAAATCTCCTGACTGCTTTCCGCGTCTACGCCTTCCGCCAAATGTATGAAAAAAGGTTGGCCTTTCGGAGTGTCATTTTTCTTCGCCGTCGCGCCGGAATCCAAAGGCAACGAGTGCGCCCATCCATAATCGCGAAGTACCCGCACAACGAATTCGTCTGTGAACACGTCCGGTTCGAAAGGATTGTGGTGACCAACGCTGGTTACTCCGCACAGAAGATTACGAATACCGCCCCACCAAAGACGGACTTCTCGAGGCACCCGCCGATGCTCAGCAATTGGAGATGCAGTAGGACGATGAATATCGTCTGCCCACTCGACGAAATTTCTGTAGCCGCCTCTTCCCAGACGCGGAAACAATGCGAACTCCAAATGATCGTGCGCGTTGATTAGCCCGGGAAGAACTAGGAACCCGTCAAGGTCTATGCTGTTTTCTGAAGAATTCGGAGAGGGTACGACGTGCCCCTCCGTGCTCAGTCGCTCGATCGAGGAATCGGAGAGTTGCATGTCGCCTGAAAAACTGTCGGACGGACCAAGCGCGAATCGCGCGCCCGACAAGCCTGTGATGGTCGACCCTGTACTTTTTGGCAGGCCACTAACTGTGGACTCCTTAGGTGCGCACACTTGTAAAATGTAAATTGCCGGAAGTCCTCTGATTTGATCGAAATACTCCTGTTTTCCATTTTTTTCAAAGATGAACCGCTCTTCATCGCCAAACCGCGGCTCCAGAACAAGAGCGACATTCAACTTCGCCTTCCGGCAGACGGAAATGATTTCATCTATCGTTCTCTGGTGTGTATGAATCTCGCGAAATTGTCGGTCCTCATGAACTCCCCTTCGCCAATTCAGGGTCGCTGCCGTTTCTGGGTGAATATCCGTAATAAAAATCGAACCGCCAGGGCGGAGGGCTCGGCTTGCCGTCTCCACCAAATACGTAACATCTTGCACATAACTAACAACGAAATTGGCCAGTATTATGTCGGCGGAGTTGGCTTCCAGCGACGCACTTCCACAATCCGCACAAACAAGATTTGCTCCACCCGCCAACTTTGATTTAGCGAGACTCAACATCTCCGGCGAGAAGTCCAGCCCCAGAAGGCTGCGTGCTCCCGCTCCTTGCAATGCTTGTAGCCAACGCCCCGTTCCACAACCTAGGTCGACTACATCCAGGTCAACAAGCGGAGGTAACAATGGGTCAAGAATGCGCTGTTCAAGAGACAACATCGGATTGGGCCCGTCATCGTAGGTGTTCGCCCACAAGCGGTAACCTTCGGCCGGAGTGACATACGATGTGGTTACGGAGCTGGACATACTTTTCGATAAAAAACTCTAGAGGCTTTCCTGCTTGGGCTTGCGCAAAGAAATAAATTGTTGCGCCCATCGTAATTCCTTGGGGAAAGCATAAATCCGCGCGGCGTATCGCCAGGCGCTAAGCATTTTTAAGAGTGCGCGGCTCCACCGCGGCGCACGGATATCCTGCACGGTGGGCCACCGTGCGTTCACCACTACCTCGAAATTATCGATAAGATTTTTCGTTTTTCTTTTTAGCCAGGGAGTATTCGGATCTATACGCAGCGTGAAGTCTAACCACTTCTTGGTAGCCCATTCGTCGGGAGTGGTAGGAAACGTCACTTGACTGTCGATATTTCCATACATGGCGGTCCGCTGCGGAACAGGCGTGTAGTGATAGATGATTATTTCCGACTGTCGATTGAGCCGTTTAATTTTCCGTATGAACTCCAGGGTCTCGCTGGTATCGCGCTCCGGGTCGCGCGGGTTACCGATAACGAACGAAAATTCCGGAATAATCCCAAATTGCCGGATCCTTTGCGCAACGGCAAGGGTCTGTTCCGTAGTGATGTCTTTTTGCATTTCTTTCAAGACCCAGTCCGAACCGGACTCCGCGCCAAAAAAAATCATTGTGCATCCAGCGCGGCGAACCGCTTCCAGAGTCGCGTCAGAATAGCGGTTGAACGTGTCGATACGCGCTTCACACCACCAGTGGAAGCCGAGAGGCTCCATACGATCGGCAAGTTCTCGCGCGTGACTTTCTTTCAGAAAAAAATTCATGTCATAGAACTGCACAGAATCCGCCCCGTACTGCTCCTTCAGATGGCGCAATATCGCTTCAGTTCGCGCCGGGCTCTCCGCCAGCTCGCGATTCCCGTAAATTGCATGTACCCCACAGAAGCTGCAGCGGAATGGACATCCAATACTGGCGTGATGCGCCGCGGTCCGTTTCCCGAAGAAAGACGGTCGAAGATATTTTTCGACCGGAACCCGATGAAAGGGAGACCACGGAAAGGCGTCCGGGTTTTGCATCAGGCGTTCAGGATTGTGCCGGTGCAACCCGAACAAATCCTTGTACGACAAACCCAGAATCCCCTCAAACTTCCGATTTCCTCGAATGGCGTCTATCAACTCCAGAAGCGTCTGTTCTCCCTGGCCGCGCACCACATAATCGACATATGGTGCGTTCAACGTGGCGTCCGAATAAATGGATGAGAAATAACCACCCCAGACGATAGGAAGTTTTGGATGCAGCTTGCGAATTTCGCGGCAAGCATTGATCGCGGAAACCATCTGCGGTCCTGGCATAACCGACACACCGAGCATCTCGACATTCTTCCGGCGCACCATATCCAGGATAGTGTGCGTTGGATTGTCGTCGATATTCCCATCGACGATCTCGTACTCTTCGCGACCCTCCAACACCGCCGCGAGGGCCATGATCGACAACGGGAATCGTCGATTGCGCGGCTTCGTGGCCCGCGGATTGAAAAGTATGATCATTCTGTTTTTACCTGAGCCGTATAAATCCTGAACCGGGATGGCTCGCGACGCCTCCGCGCCCAGGCCACCGCCGGACGGCATGCCCAGCGAATTCCATACCAGGGTTCATGAGTGACCCACTCGAGATCGTGTCGCTTCTCCAGGTACAACAGTCGATCCCTGGTGAGATATTCACGACTGTGTAGACTGTCCGAGGCAAAGCCATAAGACTTTTGAAACATTTGCCTGCGCTCTTCCACCATCTGCAGACCGACTTCTTCTCGACTGTACGACGGGGAATCTGCGATGACGATGGTTCCGCCCGGACGCAAACAGCGAATCGTTTCTGCCAGAGTGCGGCCGTAATTTTCTGAATAGTGAAACGACGCGTTGAAAATGGCGCAGTCAAATTGCCCGTCGGCGAATGGTAACCGATCCAACTCTGCCTGAAATCTAGGAAATAACATTGGCAGCGAATGCCGATAGTGAACTGCGGCGCCTAATCCATCGGATGAGTTCGTTTGCAGATCGACTGCAATCGGATGATGCCCTAAGTGCGCCAATCGGTAGGAAAGCCACCCATTGCCCGCGCCTAGATCAAGAACAGTTAAGGGTCGTGAACCACCTCGGGGAAGGGCTGGCAGAATCCGACTAGCTATGTACTTGAAGGTGCGTGCCCTGATCGACCACTGCCAGGAATTACGCCGGGTGATATCGCGAAAAGGCAAAGACAAATAGAAGTCCGGATCATCGTTTCCTCGCCCTTCTGCTTCCCTCACCAGTTCGTAATCACGAATAAATCTAGCGAAGTATCGTTGGCGACTCTCGAGAAGCGCCAGCCAGATTCCTTGCTGCTGCGTTAGCTTGGCAAGACAGTGCAGGCACTGAACGGGCTCTTGGGCTTGCTCGAGAGAGTGATATGGCAGTGCTGTGAGATCTGACTGACAGGCGATACAACGCAACCGCACACACTGCCATTCGACGGCAAAGGGCACGACCGTACTGACTGACGACGTGAAGTCGGTGGCCTGTTGCGTCCCTACTAATTGCATCTAACCAGCTCCAGAAGCAGGTGATCACCTAGGTCGCGGAAAATTGGCCACTCAGCCGAACCCTTATCCAACCGCTCCAACCGTGAAAGAACCTTCGAATGCTTGCTCATCCATCTCTCAACGTAGGAGGGCGGCACAAACAACCCAACCGCGGAGCGGCTTCGTAATTGAAACCAGGGAGAAAAAGCTCGACGGAGAGTACTAACCGTGGGATAGGTCACCGGAATTGTTACAGCTCCGATCTTCGCCGTAGCCTTCCCGGAAAACCTTCGACATGCTTTCCTGGGTTGGCCGTGGAGCAGATACCAAAAAAACTCCGCAAAGCAAACACGGCTCCAAAGACATAACAAGACCGGGCCTCCCGGTCTTACAAGAGCGGCCAGGTTGCGGGCAAAAGGCCGCAGATCGGCAAGACAATTTAGGCCCGAAAAATTCGAGAAAGCTCCGTCGAAAAGTTCTTGGCTAGGGATAAATCCGAGATCTTCGTTAGCAAGGTTTAGGAATTCAAGATTTGCGTTAGCCCCTGACAGGCTACGGCGTTTCGCAACCTCAATCATCGAATGAGAAGCATCACACGCGACGACCGATCGGCCTCTCTCTACCAGGTACCTTGCGTCTTCCCCAGTGCCGCAGTTCAACTCCAAAATGCGACTTCCGCGCGGGAAAGCCGCGAGCAGCTTGGCCCAGACCATTCTGCGTTGAGCCTGCCCGATCGTGGAGTACGTGAATACTTCGTCGTAGGAATCGGCTACGGCATCAAATGCTGTTGCGGCAGCAAAGGTAGTCACACTGGCTCCCTCGTGTGCGTCTCTCCCTCGGAGGCTCCGGAGTAAAGACGTTCACGTAGCATGCTTACCTGCTGCCGCAACTTTGTTTGCGTTGCCTCATCTGCCCCGCTGCGCTGAATTCGGGCAAGTTCCACTTCGTTTTGAAGCAGCCGGTCTGCAAACCCGTAAAATTCGGACGAACGTCTTCCTTGGACCGAAATCTCACGGTCGGAAGACTGTCCCCAAGGTTTTAGTTGAACGAGTGAAGGCGCTATTCGCGAGTAATACGGAGTTCCCTTTATGGGATAGGCCACCGTGGTTAAAAAAATATCAGGGTCACTACGCTTGACGTGCTCAATGGTCGCTTCGATATCTTCCAGTTCCTCGCCTTCGTAGCCCCACATCAGAAACATGCCAGTCTGGATGCCGCGAGACTTACACAAATCGACTGCGGATTGTACTTGCTGCACCGTAACACCGCGTTCCATTGCGTCTAGCATTTTCTGCGAGCCGCTCTCTGACCCGATCCATACCCGGAAACATCCCAACTCCGCCAGGAGGTCAGCAATCTCGGCGTTGATTCGATCTCCACGAGAGATACATTCAAACGGTATTCGGAGCCCGCGCCTACGCATCTCCGCGGCGTAAGAGCGCAGCCATCCGTGATGGATGGTGAAAACATCGTCGGCGATCCACACCATGTCCGGTTGATAAGTGTTGAGAAGCCATTCCACTTCATCGACCACCGCGACAGGCTTACGCCTGCGGTGAGTCTTCCCGAATACCTGGTGACTGCACCAGCGACAGTGGTACGGACAGCCCCGCGCAGTAATGAATGAGAGCGATCCTTTTCCATGCGCCGTGCGCCAGGTTTCCATGTATCGCTGAACGTCCACCGCGTCACGAGCTGGCCATGGCTGCGCATCGATGTCAGGAATTTGAGCGCGGGGCGCCGTCTGATAGACGCGCCCGGCCTCATCCAAAAAAGCAATTCCAGAAATAGCCGCCAAACCAGATTGATCTTTAGAGCGCAGGACCGGAAGGAGATTTTCCATAGTCACTTCGCCTTCGCCGAGAACCACGACATTGGCGCCAGCCTCAAGATATTCTCGGATGTACGCGCCCGGCTCAGGGCCGCCAACCACCGTCGTCCAGCCCGCCGCGCACGCAATCTTGAGGATTTCCACTACGTTTTTGCGGGTCATTAAGTTCGCATAGATGCCCAGCACCGAAGGTTTCTCGGTTTGCAAATGCAAACGAAGTGCATCAAAGCGGGAAAATGTCGTGTCGAACACTTCGACGTCAAACCCTTTATTTCGCAGATGAGAACAAACATAGAGAATGCCGAGAGGAACGTAAGGTTTGAGAATCTTGAGCTCTTTTGGATCCTCGTATAGAAAGTAACCGTGAGTGAGCAGCAGGTCACTCATTGATTTCTCCAGCGCTGGCTGCCGTTGCCTGTAGCGATACAAAATGAGCGCTAACGGAACACTCTGTACTTCGTAATCCACTCTTTATTTTAGGAAGCTGAGTAGCATCTTCATTTCGACTTACCGGCTCAAGAGACTCGACAACTCTCCAGAGTTCGCGAAGTAGGTGTGTATCGGCGGCCGCTGGTGCCTCACATTTCCAGCTCGACACCTCGGCATGCAATGCGTCACGAATCGCTCGATAGAACTTATCTGTGTACGTCCCTTTGAACATGACACACAGGTCTTCGCTATCTGACCAGTTCTGTTTGCTTCCCAACTGCTCCCTGACCCGTGCATAAAAACGTGTGTTCGGAAGTGGGTAAGCAAAAGATACACCTATGTCATCAGGCCTAGTCTTCCGCACTAGCGCGATAGTTCTTCGGATGTCCTCCAAAAGCTCTCCTGGATAACCCAATTGAAGAAAGTAACAGGCCCGAATACCTTCGGCTTTGAGATGCTCTCGCGCGTTGATAACCTCTTCAACGAGCAATCCTTTGTCCATGGCATCCAGGATTTTTTGAGAGCCAGATTCGACGCCCATCCACACCTCCGCGCAACCCGCTCGCCTCAAAGCCCTGGCGGATTCACGCGTGAGTAAATCTGCGCGCGCCTGGATTTTAAATGGGATGACACATCCACTGACCACTACGGCCTGGGCTAACTCTTCGAGCCAATGTCGATTCAATCCAAAGATGTCATCGGCAAACCACAAATGCTCGGCGCCGTACTCTTCCCTTAAGAGCCGCATTTCGCTCGCAACGTCCGTGGCCGGACGTAACTGGTAGCTATCGCCGAAGATCGGCTTCGCGCACCAGTTGCATCGAAACGGACAACCCCGGCTGGCCACTAAATTTAACGAAAATACGCCGTGCCCATCCTTCCATGTTTTCCGGTACGCAGATATGTCAATCAAATCGCGTGCGGGCAGCGGCAACGCGGAGGCCCGTCGGGACATAAGTCGCGAATTGCCTCCCAGTGACTCTAAAGATCCTGCCCGGCCCAAGCACTTCACACCTGGAATATTTGCTACAGATTTGTCGGACATCAGCGCGTTCACGGCCTCCAGCAACGAGTATTCGGCTTCTCCCAGAAGCACGCATTCCGCGCCGTTTTGCAGAAACTCTTTCGCATGATCGGTCGCGTCTGAGCCGTGGACGATAACTCGCGCATTGTGCTGGCGCGCAATGCCGATCATCCGCCATGCTAGTTCACGCATTCTTGTGAGGCACATCTTGGTCAGGAAATTGAAGTCGTCCTCGTAGATGGCAACGATCTTTGGCTTATGCAAGCGAAGTGCCTGCCGCAGCCCTTCCTCGGGTTGTTCTAACATGCTGTCAAACAATGCAACGGAGATCCCGTTTGTGCGCAACAGACTCGCTGCGTAAAGAGTCCCCAGCGGCGGATAGGGCTCCATTTTCTGCGCCTGTTTCCGGTCGTAGGGCAGATGATAGGAGTGAGTCAGGAGAACGTCAGTCACTCGCGCACCCCCAGCACAGCTAACTCGCGCAGCACGACCGTCAACATGCTTCCGCCCCTTCCGGTTTTAAGGGCTGACCGGTAACAAGCGATCTGCGTGTCACAATTTTTTCTAACCTGCGGCCCACCCACAATTCCCACGGAAAGAAATATTTATTCGACTTGAGTCTCCATCGTAGCGGCGCGCCGAGCGCGCGACGTATCCCGGTCCGAAGCCGGGGATGGTCCTTGGTTGCTTTTCGAAGTTGGTTGTTGAGCAGAAAAAACTGCAGCATTTGCCACAACTTTTTTAGTTCTTCGCCCTGCAGCCACGGCAGAGTGTTCCGACCTAGTGGAAGTTCCGCCCATTCCTCCAGGGACTGCGGTTCCCGCAATCCCAACTCGCGTAGTTGCGGCCAGATCGGAATTCCGGGATACGGAGTGAAAATATTCGGCGAAAAACTGACGTTCCAGAATTGCCGCGCGATATCGCTCATGGTGCGCAGAGTCTCTATCCGGTCTGCGTGGGTCTCGCCGGGATAGCCAAAAATGAGGTTGAAAGTGACATGGATACCGCCGATCGCCGCCTTGCGCGCGGTTTCATACATTTCATCCACGCGTTGGTGGCGCTTGTTCATCAACTTCAGTACGCTGCTCGACGTTGACTCGGTGCCAAAGCCCATATGCGAGACGCCGCTCGCACCGAGCAGCCGGACGTCTTCATCGCTCATCCTGCACAGAAAATCTGTCGAGGCTTGAAAGGTCCAGGCAAATTTAATTTTCGAATCCAAGAATCCTTGCGCGATGTCGCGAGCCCTGCGCCAATCCACCGGGAGATTGGAATCCAGCATGGCAACTTCAGTAATGCGATATTTCGCGACCAGTTCGGTCACTTCATCGATCACGCGCTTCGGTTCAAGGGCATTGAATCGCCGCTTGTAAAACACCATGTCCGTGCAGTAATTGCAGGCGTACGGGCAGCCCACGCTGGTCGCGTAGGCAAGTTTGCGTTCACCAGAAACGCGCTCGTAAGCGTCGAAGTCTGCCATTTCAAAAGCGGGGGTAGGTAAATCGTCCAGTAGGGCAACGCGTCGTTCAGGAGCGTGCTGGGGAAAACCAAACTGCTTGGAGGATACGCCCTGAACACCATCGAAGGATTTGCTGGCGGCGAGATTGTCGGCGATTTCCAACAGAGTGAGTTCGCCTTGACCGCGCACAACCGCGTCGATGTAATTTCCCTGCAAGGTCTGGCCAGGGAGCAGGCTGGGGTGCCAGCCGCCAAAAATCACCGGCAAGGCAGGTATTTCCTTCTTTATCGCTCTGGCCATGCGCACTGCCCCACGGATCATAGGGCCGGTCAGAACAGAGATTCCCAGGCACAGCGCGTCACTAGCTTCGCGAAGAACGGTCTTCATCCACTGCGGATCGATGGCCGCATCCACAATGATCACTTCGAAACCACCTTCCCGCAGCGGCGCGGCGAGGCTCAACAAACAAAGTGGGGCCCCTAGCGGCGGGCCATCGTACGGAGGGTAAAAAAGTATGACCTTCCGCGTCATCAGCAGGCCGCCTCTCCGGCCGCTGGCTCAAGACGCTTCGCGTCGACAGCAGGCTTGAACGTTGATGATTTGCGTTTCAGTTTTTCGTTGACCCACAGTTCAACGGGAAGATTGTAGACATCGTGATCGAGCCTCCAACGCGCCGGAAAAGATAGCATCTTCTGCGCGATGCGCGTTGAGCGTTTGCGCGTGTCTGCGGCAATCGGTATGCGATCAAAAGCAATTCGTAGATAGTCACGCATCACCTGAAGACGCCGGTGATCGCGACCATTCAACCAGGGAAGCACGGTGTAGCGCGGGAAGAAATCCGCCCAACCCTCGAGGGAAGTGGGGACTTGGATGCCAAGTTCCTGCACTTTCTCCATGATCGGAGAGCCTGGATAAGGCGTGAAAATGTTGGTCCAGAATTCCGCGCCTGGAAATCTTCGACAGACGTCCATCATGAAATCGACAGTCTCACGGCGCTCTTTCCTGCCCTCTCCGGGATAGGCAAAGATGATATTGAATGACGGACGAATCCCCGCATCCAGACAGCGCGATGCGCTTTCGTAAATAGAATCGAAATCCTGAAAAGTCTTGTTCATCAGCTTCAGGATTTTTTCCGAACCCGAATCGACACCCTGACAAATCTGATGGAGCCCGCTTCGGCGCAGAAGTTTTAGATCTTCGCGAGTTAAACGCGCCGTGAGATTCGTCGTGGCCTGAATACTCCACTTGAAATCTGCTCCGGCACGCACAAGACCTTCAGCGATGTGACGTGCGCGATCCAAATCCACCAGAAAATTGTCATCGACCACCCACAGCATCTCGAGCCCGTAGCGCGTCGTGAGGTCCACGGTCTCCTCAACAAACTGTTCGGCGGAAAGGGCATTCCACTTCCGACCGTAGACTCCCGCGTTTGTGCAGTAAGAGCAGTTGAACGGACACGCCAGGCTGGAGGTATACATGGCCCAGCGGCGCCCGCAACTTCGCTCGTACGCATCAAAGTCCGCCAGGTGATACGCCTTCGGAGGCATCTCTGCAAGCGGTTTAAGCGGCCGCTCTGTGGTGAAAAACAACTTGCCGTCGCGCTTAAATCCGATACCCGGAACCAGATCCAGCGGCGTACGCGCTTCCAGGTGTTGCACCAACTCAAGAAGGCTTTCCTCGCCCTGTCCGCGCACCACGTAATCAATGTAAGGAGCTTCGAGAGTTTGTTTCGGCAGCAGTGAAGGATGCCAGCCTCCGAGAATAATTGGGAAATCGGATTTCCACGCTTTCACCGCCCGAGCGATTTCGACCGTCTCTCGAATCATCGGGCCGGTCACCAACGAAATTCCAAGGCAAAGCGCGTCCCGTACCTCTTCAAGAACGCGTTTTTTAAAATTTGGCGTAATCGTGGAATCTATCAGCCGCACGGAAAAGCCGGCTTGGAGTAGTGGAGTTGCAACCGCCAGAATTCCCAAAGGCGCAGTGGCCTCGGTACTGGCAAAGGAAGGAAAAAAGAAAACTACTTTTTTAGACATCGTTTATGTGTCGCCCGAAATGCTAAGAAAACGTTACGTCACGGTACGACCCCTATTTGTCAATACGATGTCAAACAACTGTCACTTCTTCTTCGAAGGCAATATATACGATTGATTTCGCGCTACAGTGATCATCGTGAGCTTGAGCTTCACATTTAATCGCCACACACTTCCCTTCCACACCGATTTTTATGTGGCGGGGACTCACAGCCGTCTTTCTACAAATTGCGCTGACATTCTTCAGTCAGTGTCGCGATGGCGAACACCTCATCTCGCCGGTTCAAGTTCATTTGAAATGGAAATTATTGTTGACTCCAGGTTAGACACCACCGTAAATCGCCCGGCATATTTCCGCGGCAGTGGACATCTCGTGCTTGGATTTTTACCGCCCGGCAGTTTTATTACTTATGATTTGCTTCGAAAACATGTACGGGCTGTGCTCTCCACCAAAGCGGCACGCGACGATTGTTTCTGGAGCACACTGTTAATCCCCATCACCATTGGTATCCTCGGATCCACTGTGGGCGTAGTTCCGCTGCACTGCGCGTGCTTGGAGCAAAATGGCCGCGGCCTCCTGATAGCTGGCGATTCCGGCGTCGGCAAATCGACCCTCACGGCAGCATTGGCCCAGCGTGGTTTTGCATTGATTTCCGACGACTGGACTTACTTTTCCAGAGAACAATCCACGGTTGTCGCTCACGGGCTCTTCTCCCCAATAAAGTTGTTGCCCGACGCCGTTCAGTTCTTTCGGGAATTGCGTGAATTGACGCCCGCGATGTCCTTGAATGGTGAATTAGCTTACGAAGTAGATCCTGCGCGTTTCGCCGGATCTACGGTCAAGAATATTTCTCGTCCGAGTCAGATTTTCTTTTTAGAGCGCACCTCCAGTCGCGGTTGCCATTTTGTTCCCTGTACTTCTGCATCGATACGCGAATTTTTTGAGAAGAATGCCGAGCGTCTTCCCGACGAGCTGATCGACGCTAAGAACTTTCGTTCTACCGTAATCCGGACACTTTCCACTCTTCCCTCCTGGGTTCTACGCACCGGCGAGAGTCCCCAACGAACTTCGGAAGCCATTGATCACTTCATTTTGGAAACCAAATATGCGACCGCTTGAATTCTCACATTATTCAGACCCGCTCGATCTGTTGCGGCGATTTATCCAGACACCGATGAAGGCGACCTATCGCATCAACGGAGCGCGCGTCGGAGTTGAAACCAACGACCGTGCTCTCCTGCCAGAATTCCCGTTGGACGCCGATCTCACAGGGCCTTGCGCTTTGGAATGGAAATTAATTCGAGATGCCGATTCCCCCGGTCTTCTGGAGCCCCCAATGTTTTTGACCTCCGGAACACTCACGGTAGTGGCGATGGGCACCGCGTGTTTGATTGGCCTTGACCACGAGGCCTGCAAATTCTTCGGATTCATTGGCACGGATATTGATGCGCTCACATTTCAGAAATATCTGCTGCCGTTTCTTTGTCGCATGACCAAAGACGTGCTGTCCGGAGATCCACTCGGATGTTTTGTTAGCTGGAGCCACGACTCCGCTCATGTCTAACGCCGGGTGCAAACGAGCAGTCCTTGCGGCGCTAAGTTTTCAATCCGATTTTTCGGGCCTCGCCGCGTTTCCACCACTGGAAAGCGAATACGGTCAACACCTACTGCGTTGGCTAGACCGCAGCGGGTTGTCGCTAGTTCTCCTCCGACGATTAGAAACATCTGAGGCAATTCATTCGATCCCGCCCCAGTGGCGCGACGCGCTGGCTCAGCGCTTGGCACGCAACGTACTCCGCATGCGCGATATGCTGGAAGAGTTCGAACGCCTAAGCGATGCCTTTCGTGAGCACGATGTAACGGCGGTCGCCTTAAAGGGTTTCACACTAGCTCCGGACTTTTGCGAAGATCTCACTCTGCGCCATCAGACCGATTTCGATTTTCTGATCCAGCAGAACCACATAGAAAGAGCTGCCTACGCTCTTCAGAATTGCGGATACTCTACATCTCAATTAAATAAAACAGCAGAAACATGTTTTCTCACTCCACTGCGACACATCCCCTCCGCTGACGACGACATCTACGCGCTACAACATCATCGCCAGGTAGATCTACACACTTCCTTCTTCGAACAGAGCCCGTGGATACAAATTAAAGTACCGCAGGATTGTCTGGAACACGCGGACGTTCAGAGTATCCAGGGCATCGACTTCCTTGCTCCGTTGCTCGCGGATAAATTTATCCTGCAAGTGTTTCACGCTTTCAAACACGCATTTCGCTCCTGGATTCGACCTTCCTGGCTTCTGGAAATTGGCAGATGCATGGAACTGCATCAACGCGACGGAGCGCTTTGGACTCGAGTCATTGAACGAGCAGGAGACACCCGCTTAACGAAATATATCTTTGCGTTCGTCCTTGAGTTGGTTACACGCCTGTTCCAAACGCCAATTCCCGTCCAACTTCGGTGCTGGACAACCGGGGTTCTGAGTCTCGCAGTTCGCGCTTGGCTGGATGCCTTTGCGGTGGATTGGGCAATTTCCGATTGGCCGGGAAGTTTGACAAACCTCTTTCTAGCGACAGAGTTCATTCCTGAGCGTAAGCTCCGAATTCAGTATTGTCGAAGCAGGCTGTTTCCCGGGAAGAATCACGCGTCGATGGGCGCAGTTTCCATCACCGGGAGAAATATGTTTCTCAGGTTGCAAATGGCCCGCTTGAAGTATGTCGCGCACCGAACTGCTATACACCTGAAAGATATCGTCAGTCTACCTCTGCAACATTTACGATGGAAGCGGGCGTTATATATGTCGCCGCGAGATCCCTAGTACACATTTATTAAATTCCGTGCTGCTGGTCAGACATAAAGTTGACATCCTTTTGACATTCTTAAGATTGACCGCGCCTTGTTCCCACAGTAACGTCCTATCGAAGGCTGTGGAAGACATGACTAATTGCTTTCGAAAGCTTTTCAGTACATGACAAACGTCAACGACGCATGCGCAGCAAAGCCGGCTAGGCTCTTTCTCGTTATTGAGAACCGCATGTTGCGTGAAGCTATGAGCACGCTTTTCCGCAAGCAGCCGGACTTCGTCGTTGTCGAGGCCGTGCCCTACTCGGCGACGACTTACAAACAGGCCGCTTCGTCCGGATGCGATATTCTACTGGCCGACCAGGCGTCGGCCTCCGTGTTTCCATCGAATTTCGTCACTGATCTGCTATCGCTCTCGCCCGGAAGGAAGGCCATTCTTTTTGGAATGGACGACGATCCGGAGAATTTCCTGCAGGCCGTCCGATCAGGGACCAGCGGATATCTCCTGGGCGATGCCAGTGCAGATGACACGCTCGCGGCAGTCCGCAGAGTCATAGCCGGAGAGGCTGTCTCTCCTCCACGGCTCTGCCATTACCTGTTTCAGTTTGTGGCTCGCACCACTCGCGAAGGCTCCATGATTCTGAATCAACGACTGTGTCATCGGCTGGGATTGACAGGAAGACAACAACAATTGATTGCTTTGTTGGCGCGCGGCTTCACAAACAAGGAAATCGCCCAGAGCATGCACCTTTCAGAATTCACGGTTAAGAATCACGTTCACCGGATCATGCGTCGCTTGAATGCACAAAGCCGTTACGCTGCAGTCCAAACAGTCTGCGTTAGCAGTCTCCCGGTTTCGACAGGTACCCCTACAAAAGCCGCTGATAACCCTGTTTAAGACCGCGAGTTCCCGCCGGCTCAAATCAATGTGACACATTTTTGACAACGTTGTGACAATTTGCCGCAGTGGACAGATATCATGAGTGGGATACAGGCAAAGCGAGCCGCAGCACACCTTGCCATCGATCTCACCAACTCACACCGAAGTAGATGTCATCGTCCCCTGCTACAACGTTGAATACTATGTCCGCCGCGCCCTCGACAGTGTGTTAGCCCAGACCCATCAGAATTTCTCGATATACGCCGTTAATGATGGGTGCACTGACAACACCATGAAGGTCCTAGAAACATATGCGCCGTGGTGTGTTTCGATATCGCAAGCTCACGCGGGACCAGCGGCCGCTCGAAACCGCGCGATCCGCCAGTCCGTCAGTCCTTTCATCGCCTTTATCGACGCGGACGATGAGTGGCTGCCCGAAAAGTTGGAACGCCAGGTCTCTTTGTTGCGACAGAGCGAGTCTCTGGGGATGGTCTGTTCGCATTGCTTGATCAGCGAATCAGGAAGCGACCACAACCGGCATATTTTGACGGACAATGTGCCCCACAATGGCAGAGTGTTCCAACACCTGGCCCGCAATTGTTTTGTATCCACCCCCACAGTGGTTGTGAGACGCCGGTGTCTGGAAGAGATTGGGCTCTTCAACGAAGCGCTTCCGGTAAGCGAGGATTTTAATTTGTGGTTACGCATCGCGGCACGGTGGGAAATTGCTATTGTGCCCGAGGTTCTTGCCATAGTTAAAAAACGGTCTGGAAGCTTGTCTGTAACCACCCCTCCAGAAGAAAGACTACGTAGCGGAATAGCCGCTCTGGAACATGTCAGATCGAGTTGCTTAGCCTTGTCACCGGTTGAACAACACGCACTGCGTCTCGCACTGGCGGAGCGTACCTATTTTTACGGGTCATATCTCCTTTCCACAGGCGCAAAAAGCGTCTCTCGCCAGCACCTGGCGTCTGCCTTGAAACTTCAATCTACTCATTGGCGTGCCCTCGCGAAACTCGCGCTCAGTTATCTTCCCGGCGAAATCTATGGCTCTCTCGCAAGACTTAAATCAGCGATCACGGTCTGAGCGATGGACACACGTCCGTGAACACCGTCAGCTTTGATCAGTGGTTACTTGATACGTCCTTGAATACTCCGGTTGATGGCCTGGGCAACCGCGCTAGATATCAGTTACTTCGGGGAGTTCGCCGACTGCGACTCCTGGTTTCGGATCCCGCTGTGGATTTTTCATTGGGCGCATACCATCTACGCCTCCCGCTGTCTCATGAGCTTCCGTTCTACCGGAGAAACTTCGCGGACTATGCAGTCAACCTGGGCAAAGTTAGTTTTTATGTAAGACAAAAATATCCCGATCTGACCATGATCGATGTTGGCGCGAATATCGGCGATTCCCTTGCAATCGCACACGGTTACAGTGACCATCCTGTTTTGTGTCTGGAAGGCGAACCGCGCTTTTTTCAACTATTGAAGGAGAACACCCGCAACCTGCCCACAGTAGAGATCGAGCAGACTTTCATCGGCGCACCGGGAGACCATGTAGGCAGCATTGACGCGCGTGGTGGAAACGCTCAAGTGCTGTTGGGCTCGATGCCCTGCCGAGCAAGTATCTGTACACTCAGTGAAGCGCTGGCCCGGCATCCACGTTTTGCAACGGCGAAGCTGTTAAAGATAGACGCCGAAGGCTTCGACTGCAGAATCATCGCGTCCGAAACCAAGCTGCTCAAAAAAACTAAACCCATCTTATTCTTTGAATACTATCCAAAATGCTCTGAATTGGTGGGCCAGAAAGCCTTTCCGGTTTTTGCCACACTTTCTTCATTGGGCTATTCCCTGATCCTCATTTACCAGAACCTGGGCCGCTATTTCATGACCCTTACTCTGGACCAGTTGGATGCGCTCCAGGATCTTCATCACTTCATTTCAGACCTGGATGGCTATTGCGACGTAGTGGCCTTTCACAGCGAAGACGTAGAGATCGCAATTAGTCTGCGCGCCGCCGAACATGCGAGTCGCGCAGTAAAGGAACGATCCGCTAACGGAAACGGCCGTGCACACTAAAACCGACAATCTCGGAAAAATCCTGCTGTTTGTCGCACACCCAGACGATGAAACCATCGGCTGCAGCGGCCTTCTGCAGCGAGCTAGCTCGGCGCTGATCGTATTCGCTGTCGATGGCGCCCCTCCCCATTACGGATTTGAAAAAAAATACGGGTCTCTCCAACAATATTCGGACATACGCTTCTTGGAAGCTTCCCACGCGCTGCGAGCTCTTCCGCATTGCTCGTTCCGCAGACTAGCCAGGCAGAATGGAGCACATTTCGTCGACCAGCATCTTTTCGAGCAACTGCCCGAGGCCTTGACTTCGCTTAACCAATTTGTGTGCCGCTTTTCACCAGATTTCATCGTCACGCACGCTTACGAAGGTGGCCACATCGATCACGACGCCTGTCATGTTTTAGCCGCGTATATCGCGCGTGCGCACAGTTTGATGGTCATGGAGTTTCCCTCCTACTGGAAGGCCGAAGATGGCCGAGACATCTTCCAGGAGTTTCGCGATAGCCGCAATGACGACGTAATCCTGAGACTTTCCGAGCACGAAATACAAGTTAAGCGCCAAATGCTTGCCTCCTATCGGACACAGCAAGCGCTGACACCGGTATTCCACCTTCACAGCGAACGATTCCGACCGGCCCTTGACGAAAGCCACACGGAGTGTGCTTGGGAGCACTATGCCTTTGAAAATCGGCGAAGACGGTTAAAGGCGAAATTATTCTTAGAAAAGGTTGAGCAACTCAACCACTCCGTAATCGCCATCGGTCAATGATAAATGTACAATCGAAAGTACTGATTTTTAGCGGGTGATTACTATTCGACTGCCATTTCGCAGACTCGTCCTGCCGCCGCGTTATCCAAGACCAATACGGTGTAGGAGGTTTTGAAAGCGCGCATCAGAGCGTATCGGATCGAAACCCGGACGCAGCAGAACACCCGGATTAAATCGCTCTTCAAATCCTTGTTCGAGCCAGGTCATCGCTCGATCGTTGTCTCCCAGAGCCACATACACCGCGGCAATTTCTGACGCACGCGAATATCCGGGACTCGAGTGCTTCTTTAGATCATCCAGCAACTCTGTCGCTTCCTTCCTTCTGCCCATTGCGGCATACGCGCGAGCCAGATTAGCTGTAAACGTCGGGCTCCCAGCAGAAAGCTGGATGGCTTTTTGCAATTCGGCGACTGTTTCAGCGAACATCTGTTTTTGTAAGTAAGCCTGTGCTAGTTGGTTGTGCGCCAGCGCAAAATTAGCATCCATCTCAATCGTCCTGCGACTCTGTTGTATCGACTCGTCATAAGAATGTGCAATAAGAAAAAGTTCCGCCAAATCGGCGTTAATGATGAGCGATAACGGATCCAAGTCTTTCGCTTTTTTCATTTCCGAAATAGCTTGTTCATTCCGTCCCAATAAACTCAGGTGCCACGCATACCAGTGGTGTGCGGTTGCATAGTTGGGATTCAGCTCAATGGCGCGCCGAAATTCCTTCTCCGCGGATGCGAAATCCCAATCGAATCCATCCAGGCAGAATGCCAGGGAGTTGTGAGCTTCACCCAACGTGTTGTCCAACTCCAGGGCTTTGGTCGCAGCAGCCTTCGCTTTAGGGAGTGCCTCCTTGGGGGTCATTACTGCATACTGCCAATCTCCAAGCAAAGCGTACGTGTCAGCCAGCCCCGAATAAGCTTGGGCATAGCCCGGGTCCTCTTCCACTGCTTGGTTAAAATATGCGGCCGCCACCTTGAGTCCATCGGCGGTTCGCTTATTCCAAAAAAAGCGGCCCTTAAGATACGACTCATAGGCTTGCGGATTGACAACCTTCACACTTTTCAGCTCCGTTTGTTCTCTAGGGTTCACATTGATTCGAATTTCCTCGGCGATGGAGCGTGCCACCCGGTTCTGCAGCGCCAGGGTATCGCGCAAATCTCCCTCGTAGCTGCGGGCCCATAAGTGCTTGTCGTCAGACGCCTTGATTAACTGCGCGGTGATGCGGACTTGATTGCCGGACCGTAGCACCGTTCCTTCCACGATACCGTCTACGTTCAGTTCACGCGCGATCTGTGGCAACGGCTTGCGCGCCCGTTTGTATGACATCACCGAAGTACGCGAGATCACACGCAGCGCGCTGATCTGCCCCAGGTCGGTAATCAACTCATCCGTCATGCCGTCCGCGAAGTAGTCCTGGGAAGCGTCACCGGAAAGGCTTTCGAGTGGCAGGACAGCTAAAGAACAGATCGAAGCGGATGACGGTCGATTCTTGAAGTAAAGTGCAGACGCTGCGAAAATAACCAAAAGCACGGCCAGAAGCGCGCCAAGTCTTTTCCAAGTTAGAGCCGCTGCAAATCGCTTGCCCGCCGCCGGTTGCGGAGCCGCTTTTGCCACCTCGCTCCCCGGCGACCCGGCAAGCACTTGGGGCTTAGGAGTTGGGACAGCCAGCGAGCTGTCGTCAACATGTTTGACCTCCGCCAGGAAACGGTAACCCCGCCGGGATACCGTTTCGAGAAAGCGCGGGCTCTCAGCGGAATCGCCTAAAGCGTCTCGAATCTTATTGATAGCTTTATTTAGGCCGTGATCGAAGTCAACAAATGTGTCCGCTGGCCACAGGTTTTTCTGCAGCTCTTCCCGAGTAACCACTTCTCCGGCGTGCTCAAGCAGCATCGCGAGGACTTGGAATGGCTGCTTCTGAAGCCGCACCTGCATGCCGTGCTTGCGCAGTTCGCCCGTCTGGAGATCCATCTCGAAAACACCAAAACGGAGCCGCCTGTAGGGATGTTCTGCCTCGGACATCGAAAGGTTGAACCTCTGACGCAACGGGAGTGTACCACCGTGGTCAAACTATGGCGTTAGCCAATCGGGGACATCTCACCGTAAGTCTTATGCTCAGTTGCGGTTTACTGGGGACGCACATTCCACGACATGAGAATCCGCAGTCCATTGCAGGCCTTTTCTGGCAAGCACATAGTGTGCGCCTTGGCGGTTAGTGTTCGGTGAAACATCGCCCGTTTTGGAGATGTCGATGGCGCATTCAAGCGTTTGCCTAGATTTTGTTGAAGACGTCGTGCCGCATCTCGATGCCGCATATAACCTCGCGCGTTGGCTAACTCGCAACGATGAGGACGCGCACGACGTAGTCCAGGAAGCCTACATGCGGGCCTTCAGGTTTCTCGGCAGCTTCCGGGGCGGCAATGTGCGCGCTTGGGTGCTCAGAATCGTGCGCAACACCTGCTTTACATGGCTGCATCAGAATCGCCCGCACCAACCTACGGTGGAATTTGACGAACAAATTTTTGGCCCCGATCCCCTCGCGCCGACCCCTGAACAGGCCCTCTCGAGAAACGATGACCGCCAATTAGTTCGCCGGGCGCTGCAAGACCTTCCACCGAGTCATCGTGAAGTACTGATTCTGCGCGAACTTGAAGGCATGTCTTACAAAGAAATCTCCGAAATCACGGATATGCCCGCAGGAACGGTTATGTCCAGGTTGTCTCGAGCTCGTGATGGGTTTCGCCAATCCTTGCTCAACCTCGGACACCAAGGTACGTTGGCAAATTCTCGGCGAGTCACAGCTCAACAATGACTCGCCATGGGTAAGACCATTAAACCAATGGACGACATGTAAGACCACATGTAAAGGAGGGAGTTAAATGGGCGCAGTCGTGAAAAATCCAATTACTCAGTTGGCGCAGGCTTCTGCGCCAGGGCCAGCCTCGACGCTTGTCCTCGATGAGTCACTGGTCCGAATCCCCACCGTCAACTCGAAGGAAATCGGCAACTTGTCACGTTTCCTCCCCGTCATCGTTCTTCTCCAAAAATCCACCATCAAGAAGCTTGCTGTTTGCGAAATCACGGAACGCAAATCGCTCGCTGAGGCTTCTGAATCGACCAAATTGCTCGGACTATTCGGCAAAGCGGCGGATCTCTTTAACACCGTTGACGCCCACAGCGTGGCTGCATTTGGGGACGTGATCGTGAATTTTTCGGCGCTCGAGGTACACCGCAATGGACAACCGGTTGTACTCACCACTCTGGAATTCAAGACCCTGAAATACTTCGTTCAGAATGCCCGAAGAGCCATTTCACGCGATGAACTGCTGAACGAGGTCTGGGGATATCAGAATTATCCCTGCACCCGCACCGTGGACAACCACATCCTGAGGTTGCGGCAAAAGCTGGAGCCGGACCCATCGCGCCCTATGCATTTCCAAACCGTGCACGGCACCGGCTACAAATTCCTACCGTAGTCTCATATCGGACGTCGGTGCTCGCGCTGACAGCAGCGACCTTCGCGCCGGCAATCACTGCCTTAGAGGGATCGGCCACTCGACCCGTAAGAGATGCATTCGTGGATTGGGCTTCGGCGGAGGGCAGGACAAAGCTGAACACAAAAGCGAACGCCAGCTTATATACAGCCTCAAACTTTCTCCAGTGGGCCATCATTCACCACCGGACCACTCGCTTAGGGTTAGGAGGGCAATATAATAGGTCCGCAGGGTACTGTACTACCATATTTCGCGCTTCCGCCAAGTGCCTGATCGTGTGGCCTGATCATGGATTGGTTGTCTGTGCGCCGTATTGACAGTGATGGAAGTACACATTAGTTGTAGCGGGTTTGAAACCTAGCTACAGTAATCAGTGATTTTGTCTGCGGGCGAGCTAGCAGCTCCTGGCTAGAGCGGAGCGGCCATGGCTAATTCCGGCATCTCAACATTGACTTCGCGGCCGATATTGGCGGTCGCGCTCCGTTATGGATTGGCTGTTTCGTCCGTCGCGGCAGCGGTCGGGGCAACGTTCCTAGAGCGGCATTACCATCCATTCCCTGGGTTTATCTCCCACTTCACGTTGGTGGCGATCGCGATCACTTTTTGGTACGCCGGGAGTGGTCCAGGTCTACTCGCTTTCCTGCTTTCCGGTTTGAGTTCGAGCCTGTTGGCGACGAACCATTTCCTTGCGCCAAATTTCCCCTTGAAACGCTTCATTATCTTGTATGCGATATTCAGCCTATTAGTGGGGTGGTTTAGCGTTGTGCGCCGCCGTGCAGAGCGATTGCTGCTGGAAGCACGCGACAATCTGGAATTCCGGGTTGCGGAGCGAACAGGCGAACTCAAAAAGGCCAACGAACAGTTGCAGAATACTCAGGCGGAGCTGCGGCTCCGAGAGGCGTATTTGGCGGAAGCGCAAAAGCTCAGCCACACCGGCAGCTTTGGCTGGAGCGTTCTCAGCGGACATATCTACTGGTCGGAGGAAACCTACAATATCTTTGAGTACGATCGAACGACTGAGCCTACGTTGGAGTTGGTGCTCTTGCGAGTTCATCCCGATGACAAGAATCTCGTCCAGCAAACGATCGCCCGCGCATCCGAGGCAAGGGCAAATCTCGATTTTGATTGTCGTTTGTTAATGCCGGGCGGGGCAGTAAAGCACCTCCACGTTTTGGCTCCTGCGCTGGAGACTTCGTCGGGCAACCTTGAATATGTGGGTGCCGTGACGGACGTCACCGCCGCCAAGCAGGCGGAAGAGAAGATCCGGCAAAGCGAGATCGAGCTTCGACAGATCATGGATCTTGGGCCTCAGCAGGTCGCCGTACTAGGGCCCGATCGCAGCCGCCTTTATCTCAACAAGTCTGCGCTCGATTATCACGGCCTTACGCTTGAAGAGTGGCGAAGCTGCCCGCCCGATAGGCTCGTTCATCCTGATGATTTGGAACGAGCGGAGAATGAAACTCAAAGGAAGTTCTTAAGTGGATCTCCTTGCGAGTTCGAAATTCGGCTAAGGAGAAGAGACGGGCAATATCGATGGTTTCTTTTCCGTTGTAACCCCCTGCGAGATGAGCACGGGCGCCCCAGGCGTTGGTATACAGCGGTGACCGATATCGAGGATCGCAAACGGGCTGAAGAGAGACTCCAAAACGAGAACGTTGCGTTGCGCGAAGAAATCGATAAGGCATCGATGTTCGAGGAGATCGTGGGAGTTTCACCAGCCCTACACGCGGTGCTCTCTCGAGTCTCTAAGGTTGCTCCCACAGACTCCACCGTTCTGATCACCGGCGAAACGGGTACCGGTAAAGAACTGATCGCGCGTGCATTCCACAAGCGCTCGCAGCGTTGCTCGCGAGCATTTGTCAGTGTTAACTGCGCTGCCATCCCACGCGACTTGATCGCCTCAGAATTGTTCGGCCATGAGAAGGGCGCCTTCACCGGGGCAACTCAGCGGCGCTTAGGACGCTTCGAGCTGGCCGAAGGAGGCACAATCTTCCTCGATGAAGTCGGAGAGCTTCCTGCTGAGACTCAGATCGCTCTGTTGCGTGTTCTGCAGGAACATGAATTCGAGCGTGTCGGTGGAACTGCAACCATCCGAACGAATGTTCGCGTGATTGCCGCCACTAACCGTGATTTGCAGCCGGCCATCTCTGCGGGCACCTTTCGGAGTGACCTCTTTTATCGGCTCAACGTTTTTCCGATCGAGGTGCCTCCTCTGCGGGAACGACGGGAAGATATTCCGGTGCTGGTCGAATACTTCATTGATCGCTACGCGAGGAAAGCGGGAAAGAACATTCGTGGCATAAATAAACACAGCCTGGAATTGCTTCAGTTGTACCATTGGCCGGGCAACATTCGTGAACTGCAGAACGTAATTGAGCGATCTGTAATTCTGTGTGAAACAGAGAATTTCTCAGTCGATGAGCGTTGGCTTTCGCGGCAGCCCCGTGCAACTGGACCGAAAAGCCACCTGGGGCTGCTGTCTCGTAAGGCGGCTGGTGAAGAGAAAGAGATCATTGAGGGTGCCCTGCGCGAAAGCGGAGGACGCGTGTCGGGACCATCCGGAGCCGCTACAATCCTGGGGATTCATCGATCAACCTTAGAATCGAAAATTATGTCGTTGAAGATCGACAAGTATCGCTTTAAAACTGAAAGCGCTTCGAAAAATAGCTAGCACACGCCTATATAGCTGCTCGAAGAAGACGACCCGAAAACTGCTGTAGGAAATTCGGCATTTGCCGAAGTTCGACATCTCCGAAGGTAGCTAACTCATACATTTTGGGTACCTTCCGTTTGGAACTGTGATTGCCATCAACAGGAGCGTATGACTTCTCATGCTGCAACGCACGCTATGAACAGTCAGGCAGCACAGCCTTCCCGGGTCTCTGCGCAGCCAGCCGCTGAGATCTTCTTCGATGAGTCGCTGTCTCCGCTCTCAAGTATGGACTTGAAGGAAATTCTCCGGTTGGCACGCTTCCTTCCAGTAATGGTCCTTATTCCCAGGTCCACGGGTGCGCATCAATCTGCTCCGCACAGGTCTTCGGTGGCAAAATCGTCGAGCCAACATTCCGAGACGACCGACCTATTTGGGGCGCTCGGAAAAGCAGTAGAGCGCTTCGTGAGTAGTACCGTTGCGTTTGGCGATGTGACCGTCAATTTCTCCACAATGGAAGTTCTCCGCAAAGGCCAGCCTGTTGTGCTCAAGACCCTGGAGTTCAAGACGCTGAAATACTTGATTCAGAACGCACGACGCGTGATTTCACGCAATGAGATGCTCAACGAGGTGTGGGGATATGAAAACTATCCGTGTACACGAACGGTAGACAACCACATTCTGAGGTTGCGCCAAAAACTCGAACGCAATCCTTCGCGCCCGGTGCATTTTCGAACAATGCATGGCACCGGCTACAAATTCTTACCGTAGTGCCGGTGTGCACGAGATCCCAAAAGTTTGTAGTGGTCTAGACCTGCAAGAGGCACGTGTTTTCGAGAGCTTCAGGGGAGGAAGATGCTCAAGATCACGAGGGCAGCAAACGGAGAAGTGGTCTTCAAGTTGAGCGGACGAATGGACGCAGAAAACCTAACCGAGTTGGAAACGCTCATGACTTCAGAAGCGGACGATCGCCGCATCGTCTTGGACTTAAGAGATCTAACCCTCGTGGATCAAGATGCGGTTAGTTTTCTCAAGCGCTGCGAAGCGGACAACATCACACTCAAGAATTGCCTGCCATATATCCGCGAGTGGATCACGGGAGAACGAAACCCAAGAGAAATGTAGCCTTGATTTGCCATTACAGGAACACCATGAGGAGATTCTATGGCTAGCCTAAGCAACATCATCGATGTCCACTCGCATATC
>Ga0307479_10000197_pt1 | contig 56947 bp, 63 predicted proteins | sample atmos_gasesECM4C_FD_203743 | JGI IMG/M metagenome (GOLD analysis project Ga0307479, IMG submission 203743) | Hardwood forest soil microbial communities from Morgan-Monroe State Forest, Indiana, United States - atmos_gasesECM4C_515 | ecosystem: Environmental > Terrestrial > Soil > Temperate...
AGGGCATCAAAGGCAAAGGCACATACACTTGCACGCCGTCCGGCGACGGCGTTTCCTGCGAAATCGAGGGTGACTACCAGCTCGGGAAGTAGCTCCATCGAGCAGGCGGCGAAGAATCTCTAGCTCTGTTGCTCACGAGCGATCTGGCCCGGCGGAGCCGGCGCCCAGCTCGACGGGCTTGCCGTGAGGCGTGTGCCGGTAGGCCTCGGCCCAGGCTTCCTTGCGCGCGGACATAGCCGCGTGATCGCTAAGCCCTTTGGCGGCGACAAGGCGCTCGAGCGCCGCAAGCCAATGGTGGTAGTAACGCGAGCCGTCGTCGGGTTCGCCGCGGTTTGTGGCCGCCTTGAGCTCCTCGGCGAGCGCGGCAGCCCATTCCTTCCACGTGAAATGTCCCTGTTCGGAGAGCTTGACGGCCAGCGCGAAGGCTTGGGCTTCCCAGGGCTCGGCAAACACGGGTCCGCCCGCGTCGCGCGGCAGGCTCGACAGCGCCGCGAGGTTTTCGGGTTCGCGAATAGGGTCAGGCCGGCTCAAGGTAATCGTCCCACATGTTGATGTAGATGGAATCGCGCGGAGACGCTTGCTCGCCCCACAGTTCGCGCGCGGCGAAGCGCACCGAGTAAACATGTTGCGGTTTCTCGCCGAGGAATTGGGAGTTCGTATCCGGGAATACAAATACACCATGGTCGCGCTCGATCGTGCCAACTTTTCCACGCACGTAGCGCGGCAATCGCGTGTGGCCGATGGGATTGATGTTACGGGCGCGAACGCGCTGGCCCGTTTGGAATCGCGGCGCCACGGGTACATTTCGGCTTACATTAATGCGATTCGCGAGCGTCTCCACGGTTATCTTGTCTGCGGTCAGAGGCGGTGTCGCTTTGGCCGTGCCCGGCGCGGGCACACCACTCTCAATCTCAGCGGCCGTAACCAGGCCGCTCTTGACCAACAGGTCGACTTGCCCCGCGAACCATTTTTCGTAGTAACTCATGCGCAGATATTCGGCCGGAGGGATGACCTCTCTGGAGTGACGCGCGGCGTCGATGTTCCACTTGCGCCAGGCGCTCAGGGCGATGTACATCGCGAAAACGCGCGACTCCCAGTCCGTATGGAACACAGGCTCGTTCTTCTCGTATTGGACCGGGCCCATGCCGTGCATGCCGCCCATGTCATGTATTCCGTTCATGCGGTTCTCTCCGGAATGGGATCAAGCAGACTCAAGGTAGTCGTCCCACAGATCAACATAGACACAATCCATTGGCGCGGCTTGTTCACCCCACAACTGACGGGCGGCAAAGCGCACGGAGTACACATGTTGCGGCTTCTCGCCGAGGAAATGGGCGTTGGTGTCCGGGAAAACAAAGACGCCATGGTCACGCTCGATCGTACCGAGTTTTCCGCGAACGTAGCGCGGCAGGCGTGTGTGACCGACGGGATGCATATTGCGCGCACGCACGCGCTGACCGGCTCGGAAGTGTGGGGCAGCCGGGACGTTCCGGCTCGCAGGAGCGCCGGATGCGATCGCAGCAGGCACTTCGGCAGCGGTGAGCACGTGGCTCGTCTTGGACGACCTGTCCATTGCTTTTCCGCTTGCGATCTCTGCGCGCGTGACCAAGTCACTCTTCACCATGAGCTCGACCAGCGCAGCGAGCCATTTCTCGTAGTAGCGCATGCGCAGATATTCCGCCGGGGAGATCAGCTCGATTTGGTGGCGCTCGGCATCTCCAGTCCACTTGTCTCTGGAATCTATCGCGACATCCAACGCGAACACTCGCCCCTCCCAGCTCGCGTGGAATACAGGCTCGTTTTTCTCGTGCTGGATCGGGCCCATGCCGTGCATGCCGCCCATGTCATGAACGCCGTTCATGCGGGGCCTCCCGCCTGCGAGAGTGAAACCTTGGCCACGCCGACCATCGCATCGCGCGTGACCAGCGCAGCGAGTTCTTCCTCGCTCATCTTCTCGGTTCCGGCAGGCCGCTCGGGCAGTACGAGGTAGCGCAGCTCCGCAGTGCTGTCCCAAACGCGTACCTCGACATCCTCCGGCAGTTCGAGCCCGAACTCCCGCAACACGCCGCGCGGATCGATGACCGAACGCGAGCGATAAGGCGCAGACTTGTACCACACCGGCGGCAGACCGAGGACCGACCAGGGATAACAGGAGCACAGCGTGCAGACAACAAGGTTATGCACCTTGGGAGAATTCTCGACCACCACCATGTGCTCGCCTTGCTGGCCGCCGTAGCCGAGTTCGGCGATCGCGGCGTTGGAGTCGGTCAGCAGACGTTGCTTGTAAGCGGGATCGACCCAGGCGCGCGCCACGACGCGCGCGCCGTTGCGCGGGCCGATCTTGTGTTCATAGGTGTCGATGAGTGCATCGAGCGCCGCGCGATCCACCAGTCCCTTTTCGACGAGCAGCGATTCGAGCGCCTTCACCCGCAGGGTGAGGTCCGAAGGGACCGCCTGGTGTTCATGATCATGGCCTTGCGCGTTCGCGTGGGAAAAGTCGCCTGTCATTGCCGCCCCTGCTGCCGCTGTCGCAGCCGTCAAAAAATCGCGCCGAGTCGTTGTCATCAGACTCTCCTCTCCGCAATCCTACGGAGAATTCTAACCCCGGTGGAAATCTTTTCTTCAGCCGCACCGATTGCAGAACTCCAGAGTGCATCCCGAACGCTGCTGGAAAATTGCGAAATATCGGTTCCTCCAGTGAAATTCACGCACACCGAAAGTTCGTTCCGATGGAACTCCGCAAGTTCGCGCTTCAAACGCAACAGCGTCGTGTCGCTGGGCGTTCTTACGCTATCGCGGTGATCGCTTTTTCCGCCGCCGCAACGGTGTAAACCACTACCGCTTTTTTCCCGCCCTTCGCGGCCGTGGCGCAAATCGAATTCAGATTGACGCCTTTTGCTTTGAGCTTTTCGAGGTATTGCGCCAGCGCACCGGCTTTGTTGGGCAGCTCGTACTCTTCCGCCGGAGTTTCCACGTACGCTAGCTTCGCTGCGTCCAGCGCTTTCTTCGCGCGCCGCGCATCTTCCACCACAATTTGCACCGTACCCGCCGTGCCCTGGGCGGTTCCTAGTAGCGCGAGAATATTCACCTTTGCATTTCCAAGTGTCTTCGCGATACCGGCGACTGCGCCGGGTTGATTCTGAACGGAGATTGTGAACAGTTTGGTCTTGGCCATAGCAGCACCTCCCACTGTGCTGGCGAAAGATTATACGCCCGCGGGAGCCTCTCTGGTGCTGTGGAAATGCGGGTGCGAACGGTCAGGGCGCTGGGGCTAGGGCGGAGGCGTCCAGCGTCCTGCAAGAGGTGTGGCCGCTAAGCGCGAGGGTGAGATCGAGGTCCGCGAGAAGATTGAGGACGACGTCGCGGACGCCCTGTTCTCCGGCGACGGCCAGCCCCCAAATGTACGTGCGTCCCAGCAGAACCGCTTTGGCGCCCAGTGCGACAGCCTTGAAAACGTCGGCGCCGCGGCGGATGCCACTGTCGAAGAGAACAGGGATGCGGCCGTTTACTTCCTTGACGACCGCAGGGAGCGCATCAAGGGCCCCCACAGCACCGTCCACCTGGCGGCCTCCGTGATTGGAAACGACGATGCCATCCACACCGGCCTCGAGCGCGCGGGCGGCGTCGGCGGGGTGCAGAATGCCCTTGAGAAGGATGGGAAGTCGCGTGTGTTTCCGCAGGAAAGGAATGTCGCTCCAGGTGAGCGCGGCGTTGGAAAAGAGGCTCCCCCAAAGCTGAATGGCCGGGATGGGATTGCTCTCCGGCGGCTCCAGCAGAAGCGCGCGGAAGACCGGATCGCTGAAATAATTGGCTAGCCCCTGGCCCTGTAAGAATGGCAAATAGGGGTGCCGGAGGTCGCGCTCGCGCCAGCCCAACATGGACGTGTCGAGCGTCACCACCAGGGCTTTGTATCCGGCGCGTTCGGCGCGCTGCAGCATGCTGGCGGTCAGCTCCGGATTTTTGCCCCAGTAGAGCTGGAACCAGCGCGGCGCGCTGCCCGCGGATTTCGCGACGTCCTCTATCGAAATGCTGGACAGGGTGCTGAGAACGAACGGAAGTCCGAGCGAGGCAGCGGCGCGGGCGGTGGCCACTTCCGCTTCGCTGTGAATGATTCCTTGGACCCCAACCGGAGCGAGAATCACGGGAGCCGGCAACCGCGTCCCGAAAAGCTCGGCACCAAGATCGCGATGCGTAACATCGCGAAACATGCGAGGCACGATGCGCCAGCGGTAAAAGGCCTCACGATTGGCGCGCATGGTGTCTTCGCCGCCGGCCCCGCCCGCGACGTAGTCGTATGCGGGCGGCGAAAGAATTTCCTTGGCCTTTTGTTCCAGAAGGAAAAGAGGAACGGGGCAGGAGAGCGATCCGCCCGTGAGACCCTGCGCATAGATATGCCGCTCGCGGTCTGCGCCGGAAGGGATCGAAACTGGCGTGATGGGTTCGCTCATGGTGAAGCAGGATTATACACGCGAGAGAAGTGAGGACGACGGTAGGAGAGCCGGGGACGATCGCGCATGCCGGTGATGCCGGCGCCCTTTGAAGACTGGCGGCCCAGGAGTTCGATGTAGCATCATAGGGAATATGAGCACGGCAACGGCACGAGTTCCAGAACAAGTGACGGAAAGGCGGCTTCCGCCCGGGCCTTCGGGGGTGGGGTTTTATTTTTCTCTGCTCCGGACTCCGAAGAACTGGCTGCGTTTTCTGGGACGGCTAGGGAAAGAGTACGGCGACATCTCGTTTTTCCGGCTGTTTGGCGTGCCCGTCTGTTTTATCAACAAGCCGGAGTATATCGAGAGGGTGCTGGTTTCCGGCGTATCCGATTTTGCGAAATCGAAGGACTACGCGCCGCTCAAGACCCTGATGGGGAACGGCCTGCTCACCAGCGAGGGCGAGTTCTGGCGGCGTCAGCGGAAGCTGGTGCAGCCGGCGTTTCACCGGGAACGCATCGCGGCGTACGGCGAAGTGATGGTGCGGTATGCAGAGAAGATGATGAGCGGATGGCGCGACGCGGAGACACGCGATGCGCACAAAGACATGATGAAGCTCACGCTCGACATTGTGGCCAAAACGCTTTTCGATGCCGATGTGACATCCGATGCGGCGGAGGTCGGCGAAACGCTGGAAGTGGCGATGGAACGATACTCGGCGCTGGCATGGGTCGCGGTATTCTTGCCCCCTAGCGTGATGGCTCCCTGGAATTGGATCTTTCGCAGGACGCTGCGCCAGCTGGACACGATTATTTACCGCATCATTCGCGCGCGCCGCGAAAGCAAGAGCGATCCGGGGGATTTGCTGGCCATGCTGCTGAAAGCGCAGGCGGAAGACGGCAGTCAAATGACGGATCAACAATTGCGTGACGAAGTGATGACACTTTTCCTGGCCGGGCACGAAACGACGGCGAACGCGCTGGCTTGGACGTGGTATCTGCTTTCGCTGAATCCCGAGGCCGAGGCGCGGCTGCATGCGGAGCTCAAGGAAGTGCTGGTGGGACGTTCGCCGCGTCTTGAAGATTTGCAGCGGTTGCGCTACACGCAGATGGTGGTGAAGGAGTCGCTGCGGCTTTTTCCGCCGGCGTGGGGCGTTGGAAGGGAGACGCTGCGCGAGATTCAGCTCGGCGAGTGTCGCGTGCCCGCGGGCACAAACGTATTCATCAGCCAGTGGGTGGCACACCGCGACGCGCGATACTTCGAGAGTGCCGTTGATTTTCTGCCGGAGCGATGGACCGAGGAGTTTGAGAAGCAGTTGCCGAAATTTGCGTATTTTCCCTTCGGAGGCGGCCCGCGCGTTTGCGTGGGCGCGTCGTTCGCCTTGATGGAGGCGGCGCTGCTGCTGGCGACCATCGCGCAAAAATACCGCCTGGTTGTCGACCCCACGTACGCGGTCGTTCCGCTTGCTTCCGTGACTCTTCGTCCGAAACACGGCATCCGCGTGAAGTTGCAGCGGCGTCCTGCCTAGTACTCATCCCTGGCGGTGCGCAGGCGATGCCTGTAAATTCCGTGCCAGGAATGCTGCCGGCTGCCCATGCGCTCTTGGCAAACCTTGTTGAGGAGTCCATCAAGCAGGCCGGATGAGAAAAACGGCCCGTGCACGAGGGCGGAACCGGGCGAAGAAATCGAGCAACTGCTTCCACGGCGCATATTTCTTATTGAGCAACTGCATGGCGCGATCGGCTTCCGCGCCGGTAACGATCTCGGCGCGAGCATCCACCCATTGGCCTAACAAGCCGCCACGGGTGTTGCATGGCGCAACTCTGACGCGGTTGTTGTTCCGTATGCGTTTCACTTTTCCCGAGACGCCGATAGTGTAGATGTACAACCTCGCATCGCTCGAATCGAGGCCGACGGAGGGATCCGCGGCAAACCACACGGGCGTCTTCACGCTGTCACCACTTTTCTTGAAGGTTTCGAGATTCAGGTACTTGCGCCCGGCAAACTCCGCAAAACCCATGGCAACGCTCCTTCGGGTATGATGCGCGCGATTTTACTGCGGGCACAAACAAAGTGGGACGGCCAAGAGTGTCCGTCCCATTGTTTCTTCGCCAGGATAAATCGATCTTTTTCTACGCCCGCCTGATTTTACTTCCGGACGTAGGTCATATCCTCCGTGAACGTATCTTTCTGATTTTTCTGGAAGGTCCAGGTGGTTTTGAAATGATCGTTGTCAATAAACGTGTAGACCGCGTGATGCATGTGCCCGTCATCGGCGCTCTTCATATTCGTCGCGCCCAGGAAATCGAAAGTTATCGTCTTCGACTCCGGCGCGTAAGTTCCCCGCATCGTCGGTTGGTTGCCCGCCATGCAGTAATGCGTCATCTTGACCTGGTCGCCGTCGAGGTAATACATCGTGATCATTTCCACCGGCTTGCCGTCCTCCACCATGCGGGACTTCTCTATCACGGCTGTGCCTCCAGAGGTCAGCTCCAGGTCCAGCGTCCCCCTGTTCATGTTCGTCTTGTCCGTCTCCCAGTGCCCCACCAGCGCCTTCAGCTTCTCGAATGCTTCCGTTCCATTGCCGCCCGCTCTCGCAGACTTGCCCGCAAGTGCAGACAACAAGACTGCCACTACTGCCAAGACTTTCGTTATCGGTTTCATCTGTTTGACTCCTCCGAAGTATTCTCAGGGCCCACTTCACACCACTCGAAAAGTTCACCCAAGTTGCCTCACCGTTGCAGTACGGGTTCCGATTTCCTTCCGAATCGCTGGGTGGCGAATCCCACGATCCCGCCCAGCAACATTCCAGGCAGCAGAATGTCCCAGAATAGAGCCATGCCTGCCCTCAGGATCACAAGAAAGCTCAACACACCCGCGATTGCGATTCCCGCCACGATACTCGCCGTCATCGACCGGACTTTTTGGGAGAAATACCCAATCGCGATTCCAGAAACCAGTCCTTTCAGGAGCGAAAATGTGATCACGCTGCCCATCACCGGAGCAAGCGATGGCTCCAGGAAGCCGCTCAAACCATCCAGCAGGCCCAGAGTGCCACCCACGGTTAATCCGAGTATGGGCTTCGTGAGGTTCATCGGTTCTCCCGGCGACGCGCGCTCGAATCCGCCGCAGCTTTACTTGGCGTTCTTGTCCGCTTGCATCACGCCGAACAGATTTCCTTCTGTGTCCTCGCAGTAGGCGAAATAACCCACTCCGGGAATTGGCGATTTCGGCATGCTCTGTTTACCGCCGGCTTTCACAACGGCTGCGATAGCGTCGTCAACGGATTCCACGTCAATGGTGTTGGTGGTTACCGTGACCGGCCCCGGCTTCCGCAACATTCCGCCATTGATCCCTGGAGTTTTCTCCGCTCCGGTCGTCACCAGCCAGTAGTCCATTGGCCCGGCCCATTTGTCGAATTTCCATCCGAAGACTTTTTGGTAAAACGACGCGGCGCGTTCCGGATCACTGGCCGGTATTTCAAAATGGATGACACGAGACATGGTTTTTCTCCCTTTTTCCTTTTGCAGCAAATTCCTCGCGCTCCGGCGATCACCGGGTCGCGGTTGCAGGTGCCGCGCCGTATTTTTGCGTGGCGTAACCCACGATCATACCGACGATGCTGCCCGGCAAAATGATCTCAAGGTAGTAGCCATGTTGCATGTAGGCCACGAGATAGGCGAGGAAGAATCCGACCGCCAATCCGAAAAGAATGCCAAGCGGCACAGAATTCACTTTGCGCGCAAAGATCCCTGCGGCAACTCCGGCGATCAACCCCTTGATTGTCGATCCGACAATGATCCCGACCATCATCGAGCGGACTGCGGGCGTGAACCATGCGGTCGACCCGTCGATCGCTCCCAACACCGCCCCCAGAAAGAGTCCCAGCAGCACTTTATTCATTGCGCGTCTCCATTCCGTCTTCTTCGATTCCTACCATTCCATACAACACTTCCAAAATTTCCTTTACGTCTAACGTTTCATAAAAACCAAAATCAGCACCCGCATCACTAAGTAGGCGGCAATCAGCAGGATAGCGGTCTGATAGCGGCGGTAAAACCGCCCGGAGCGTTCGAGCAGGCTTTCCCGGTAGGCGGTCACAGGCAGCCCATCGAGGTAGCGCGATACATCTTGTCCGAGCTGCGTCACGCTCTCATAACGCAACGCGGGAGTTTCCGCCGTGGCCTTGGCGCAAATGGCTTCGAGGGGCCGCGGCAGCCTGGAATTCCTTGTCGTCACCAGCATGGAGCGCAGGAGCGCTCCCAGCGAATAGAGGTCGCTTCTTGTGTCCAGATTCCGTATGTCGCCGCGCGCCTGCTCCGGCGACATGTAGCCGGGGGTGCCCAGAACTGTGCCGTGGCCGGTCGCTTCCGAGATTTGTGTCGTATCGCCCGGTGTCGCTTCCTGCGGGGCCGATCCAGTCACGGTGGCCTCAGCGTCTTCGTCAGCAGCAGGCTGGCCCGCTCCTTCCCGCAGAATCTTTGCGAGTCCCCAGTCCATCACGAGCACTTCGCCGAATGGCCCGACCATGATGTTTGCCGGCTTCAAGTCGCGATGGAGCACACCGCGCGCATGAGCGAATGCCATCGCATCACAGATGCGAAGAAAGAGCCGCAGGCGGTCGGGCAGGGAATCGACCGCCGCGAGGTGCTTATCGAGCCGCTGCCCTTCCACAAATGTCATGGTGTAAAAGACGCGCCCGTCCGCAAGGGTTCCCACATCGTGGACCGGCACAATGCCGGGATGCTCGAGCCGGGCCAGGACGCGTGCTTCGCGCATCAAGCGTTTCGCCAATTCGCTGTTTTTCCCTGGTAAGTCAAGCACTTTCAGGGCGACGCGGCGCTCGAGCTTTGTGTCCTCCGCGGCATACACCACTCCCATTCCGCCGCGGGCCACGCGCTCGAGCAAACGGTAACGCGTTCCCTCGAAGTCCGGTGCATCCGCGCCGGCACGGAGGCGCTCAATCGATTTGTCGGAAAGAAATTTCATTTCACGTCCCAGCCAAAAACAGAGCGGGCTTCGCGTTGAAATTCCTCTTCGCTCGCGCAGATTTCCTGAAGGCGTTCGAGCGCGATTCTTCGAAACTCACGGCGGGCCCAGGCAAGCGCATTGGTCACATCCGTGACGGGGATGCCGTACTCGCGGGAAAGCTGCTCATAGGAAACATCATCGCTGCCATCCAGGTCATACGCTTCGAAGAGATGAAAAGTCTTCTCGCGTTCGCGTTCGACGCACAATGTGCGCAAATCCTCCACTGCAAGCGCGAAGAGGCTGCGGATCCATTCCTTTTCAAAAAATTCCTCGAGGGAATCCGGTGAGGGAATCGCCGCGGGACCCATCGCGGTTGAGTTCAATTCGCCTTCGGCGGCCTCAAAATCGAGCGGAACATGCGTGGCGTTGCCGCCGCGTTTCTGGCGGCCCGCGGCTTTTTCCGTGTTGGCCGCGAAGCTGTCGACGCATAGACGCAGATAGGTTCTCAGGCGGCTTTTCCGGGGATCGAAGCGCGCCAGCAGGTTGCGCTCAAGCAACTCAATGAAAAATCCCTGCGTCAGGTCCTGCGCATCTTCCGGCGGACGGTTCCATCGCAGGCGCACGTACTTGTATACGGGTTTCCAATACGCGGCGAACAGGGTTTCCAGCGCTCGAGCGCGCTCGTCGGGATTCTGGCTGCGCGCCGCCGCCACGACCGACCAGCGCGTCGCCGGGAAGCGGCCTCCACCTTGTGTAAGTGCGTCCTGACTCACAGAGTTAGCAATGTAAATCCCGGATAACGGCTTGGAGGGAAGTCTAAGCGTGAACTTTGGGGCTGGCAAGCGGGCGCGCGGCCGGCTGCGGGAACTTTTGATGCGATGTGATGGTGGCGTTGCGGTACGAAGAGCGGCTAGCTCTGGTGCCGAATGCGCTCGGCGAGGGCACGCGCTCTTTGCCGGGCAATTTCGACAAAGCGGGAATCCGCGGCAATCTGGTCCAGCACAGGAAGCGCGCGCCGGGGCTCGGGGAGCAGGCTGTGGTTGAAATCCGTTTCGAATTGCAGCAGCGCGTCGTTGATTCCCAAGCGGTCGTATTTCATGCGTCGCGCAATCAGGGAGAGGTGTTCCTGTTCACGCGCAAGACCTTCGAAGATTTGCAGCAACTGGTTGGCGGTGGAATTCAGCGTGTAGTTAAACTTTGTTTCATGCGCTTCCGAACCCTGCTCCCACCGAAACGTTTTTTCACCCAGATTGGCGATCTTCCGGTGTACGTCCAAGTCCTGTCCGCGGAAATGGTGCAACTGCGCGGCCAGGTCAAACATCTTTGCGCGCAATGAGGCGCTGATTTCGAATGGATTTGCCCCGCGTTCTTCGTCCAACTGACGAATTTCGTAGGTTGCGGCGTCGGAAGCTTCGTAAACAATGATCTCGATGAATTCAGGAGTGCTCGATTGGAAGACACGGCGGTAGGTAAGCTTCGCGCCTTTGGGCACGGCCGGCTGAGGTTCATCGGAAGCTGCGGAGACTTGAGCGACGGGCTTTGCCCGGGGCGCGGCGCTGCGGGCGGTGCTTGCAAATGCTCCGCAGAGAAGGAGACAAGCGCAGAGTGCGAGGAAAGCATGGCGATCGGAGGGCTTTCTCATTGAATTTATAGGATGCGCGGCAAAGGGTTTCGGTTTGTGCTGCCGGCCGCCGCTACCGCCAGACGCACGCCACGGGGCTTTTGCAGCGAGACGGCGTCGGGCAGCGCAAATCGGCGCCGCACCTGCTCCCTCTGCAAATGACATAGAGCGACTGCCAGAGCGTCAGCGGCGTCCGCGGGCTCCGGCGTTTCGCTCATGGACAGCAACGCCCGCACCATCAATTGCATCTGGCGTTTGTCCGCTTGCCCGTGTCCGGCGATGGATGCCTTCACTTCCCGTGGCGCATAACTGTGTACCGCCACGCCATGCTGTGCCGCCGCCAGCAGCACCACCCCGCGCACTTCCGCCAGCCGCAGCGCCGTTCGCATGTTCAACGCCGTGAAAACACTTTCCACGGCGATCGCGTCCGGCGAGAATTTTTCGATCAGACCGCAGAGCAGCGCATGCACATCCTGCAGCGCGGCACTGGCGCACTCCTTCTGCCGCTTTGCGGTGACTCGCAATGCACCGTAATGCAACATGCGGCAGCGCCGTCCGTCGCTCTCCACGATGCCATATCCGGTCGGCCCAGCCGCCGCGGGATCCACGCCAAGCACCCGCACCCAGCCGCGCTCTTCATTTCCGATGCGCACGGCCATCAGTCTACGGCCATCGCCAATCTGCTGCCACAAGTTTGTGACATTCCGTTATCACAAAAGAAATGCGGCCATCCAGTTTCGCCAGGATGGCCGCGAAGACAGGAAAGCAACTTAGTTTGCGCCGACCGCCGCTTGAATCTCCGATTCGTCAATGTCGAAGTTTGCGTAGACGTGCTGCACGTCGTCATGCTCTTCGAGGGCTTCGACGAGCCGCACCATTTGCGTGGCCTGGGGCCCGGTCAGCTTGATGTAATTTTGCGGCACCATCCCGAGCTCCGCCGACGCAGGCGTAATCCCGGCCTTTGCGAGCGACTCTTTCACGGCTTCAAACGCTTCCGGCGGCGTCACGATGTACCAACTGGAGCCATCGTCTTTCATGTCCTCCGCGCCGGCTTCCAGCACGATGTCCAGCAACTTGTCTTCGCTGGCCTGATCTTTGGGGACAACGATCTCGCCTTTCCGGTGAAACATCCAGCCGACCGCGCCCGCTTCGGCGAGGTTGCCGCCGTTCTTGCTCATGAGATGGCGGAAATCGCCGACGATGCGGTTGCGATTGGTGGTCACTACCTGGATCAGGATTCCCACGCCGCCCGGGCCGTAACCTTCGAAGGTTGCTTCTTCGTACTGCTCACCTTCGAGCTGCCCCGTGCCGCGCATGATGGCGCGCTCGATGTTGTCGTTCGGCATGTTTTCATTCTTACCAGCGAGAATCGCGGTGCGCAGCCGCGGATTCGAATTGGGGTCGCCGCCGCCGATCCGGGCGGCGATAGTGATCTCCCGGATAACCCTTGTGAAGACGCGGCCGCGCTTCGCGTCGGTGGCCGCCTTCTTGTGCTTAATGGTGGCCCATTTTGAATGCCCAGACATGACACTGCCTCTTTGTCTTGCGCGACCCCAAGCGAGTCGGGGCCCACATTGAGTGAAATTTTGCGCCGCAGAGCGGTCGCTCGGGAAAAGCAACACCAGTGCGGAAACCTACGGTGAACCGCAAACCCCTGCGGAACCTCTGGCAGTTTAGCACAGTCAGTCTTCGCGGGAAACCGGGTATACTCCACTCCGGGGCACCTCCTTGCGCTCGAGAAAATCGCGCAAATCCGCCGGGAATCGCCGGAAAGCAGCGGAGTGGCGTCATGCCTGATTGCCGCTACCGCGTGCTAGCGATCGCGACTCACCCGGCCCAATATCAAGCGCCGCTGTTCCGCCGGATGGCAGCGCGGACGGACCTTGATCTTCACGTCGCGTACTGCACATTGCGCGGTGCGGAAGCAGCACACGACCCGGAATTTGGCGCGACCGTCAAATGGGACATCCCGCTGCTCGATGGTTACGCCTGGACGCACGTTCCGAACAAAGGGTCCGGCGCAGATTCCTTTTTCGGGCTACGCAACAGCGGCATCTGGAAAATGATTCGCGAAGGGAAGTTCGATGCGGTGCTGTGCTATGTGGGCTACGTGCGAGCATCGTTCTGGATTGCTTGCCTGGCCGCGAAGCTTTCGCGTACGGCGGTTCTGTTCGGCACAGATGCGACCACCCTGACTCCGCTCGACGGCCGCATGTGGAAGCGTCACGTCAAACGGATCTTTTGGCCATTTCTTTTCCGCATCGCGGATCAGGTGATTGTTCCCTCGTCGGGGAGCGTTGCGCTCATGCGTTCGCTGGGACTGCCCAAAGAGCGCATCACGATGACGCCCTACGTCGTCGATAATGATTGGTGGCTCGCCGAGTCCGCCCGGGTGGACCGCGCGGCTGTCCGCACCTCCTGGGGCGCCTCACCCAAGAGCACCGTAATTTTGTTCTGCGCGAAACTGCAGCCGTGGAAGTGTCCACTTGATCTATTGCGGGCGTTTGCGAAAGCGAAAATTTCGGACGCGTTGCTGGTATTTGTCGGCGAAGGTCCTCTGCGGCAGCAACTCGAAGCCGAAGCCGCACTCATCGGCGTGACGTCTTGCGTGCGTTTTCTCGGGTTCGTCAACCAAACGCAGCTTCCGGGCATCTACACGGCTGCTGACTTGATGGTGCTTCCATCCTCGTACGATGCTTTCGGCGTGGTTGCAAATGAAGCCATGCTTTGCGGGTGCCCGGTTGCTGCGAGTGACCACGTCGGAGCCGCGCGCGATCTGATTGCACATGGACGCACCGGCTTCGTTTTTCCTTGCGGCAACGTCGAGGCGCTTGCCGCAATTCTGCAGCAGGCTAGTGCGGAGCCCACAAGACTTTCTGCGATGGGGCGCGCGGCGCGCGAGCGCATGGAGTCATGGTCACCGCGCGAAAATATCCAAGCAACGCTGGCGGCCGTGGCGCTCGGAGTCTCCCGCAAAGTTGGGCTTCCGATTCCGCCATCCGCCCAACCGAGCGCAGAGGCCGCAGGTCCGCGCTCCTCAAGGGGCGCTCCGCAGAAGCTCCCCGAATGAAACTGCTGGTCTATTCGCATTACTTCGCGCCGAGCATCGGCGGGGTCGAAACCATCGTGCTTGGGCTCAGCCGCGGACTCGCCGAGCTTCGAATGGCGAATGGAGCGCCGGAATTTGAGATTACCGTCGTCACAGATACACCTGCCGGAAATTATGACGACCGCGCGCTGCCTTTTCTCGTTATCCGACAGCCCGGCCTGTTTTATCTGTGGCGGCTTGTCCGTGCGTGCGACGTCATCCACGCTGCCGGACCCGCTCTTTTGCCGCTCTTTCTCGCGAGGCTGGCCGGCAAGCCCGCCGCCGTCGAGCATCACGGCTATCAGGCGATTTGTCCGAACGGAATTCTTGTCCATCAGCCGGACCGCTCCGTATGTCCCGGGCACTTCCAGGCGAGACGCTATGCGGAATGCTTGCGTTGCAACGCGCGGGAAACTTCGTGGCTGCGGAGCTGCAGGAATTTGTTTTTGATGTTCCCGCGCCACGCGCTCACGCGGCGAGTTGCGGCAAATGTTGCAATCACCCAGCATGTCCTTCAACGGCTTGTGCTGCCTCGCTCGTCGGTTACGTACTACGGCATCGATGATCCACTACACGACACATTTCCCTCGCAGATTTTTTCCGCTTCCTCCGGAAGAACCTGCTTCGCCTATGTTGGCAGGTTCGTCCAGGAAAAGGGAATTCCGATTCTGCTGCAAGCCGCGAAGAAACTAATCGGCGAAGGTCACCAGTTCGAAGTGCGGCTCATCGGAGACGGAGATGAACGGCCAAGCCTGGATGAGATGATCGGCCGAGAACATCTGGAGAGCTGTGTTCACATCACTGGCTATCTTGCAGGCGCGGCATTAACGGATACGCTTCGCGATGTCCGCGCCGTCATAATGCCTTCCATTTGGGAGGAGACGGCGGGGCTAGCGGTCATCGAGCAGATGATGCGAGGCAGGCTCGTGATTGTTTCCGATATCGGCGGGCTTGGCGAGATTGTCGGCGATGCCGGTCTCCAATTTCCGCCGGGGAACGCCGATGCGCTCGCGGATTGCATGAGAGATGTGTTGAGGAATCCCTCACTCATCCAATCCTACGGCGGGAAGGCGCGCGAGCGTGCGCTGCGTCTCTTCATGCGCGGCCGAATGATTGAGGAGCACGCCAGTGTGTATCGCGAAATGTTCCAAGAGAGGGATGGCTGATGTTGAAACTCCAGACATCCACCACCGCCGAGGCGCTGTTCACATCTTTGTCCTTCAGCGTAAGATAAAAAAGTGCGAAACCTTATGCGACGGATAGTTCTGGGCAGTAAGAAAGAAGTTTGATGCTGCCAACCGCCACGCCCCAAGGTTTGCATGAATTCGTCGCTGCAAACGTCCTTGCGCATTATGCAAAGCCAGGCGCTCGTGCGGCGGATCTTGGCGCAGGACCAGGAGCAATGAGCGAGCGTCTCCACTCTTTCGGCTGTGATGTTGTTGCGGTCGACCAGGATCCCGCCGTTTACAAAGGTGGCTTTCCCTTCATTACACTCGATTTCAACCAGCCGGCTTTTGCCGTGCAGCTCGGGGTCGCTCAGTTCGGCTTGGTCATCGCAGTCGAAGTGATCGAGCACGTAGAGAGCCCCATCTGCTTTCTCCGAAATGTCGGCCAACTCCTGGCACCCGGTGGTGTAGCCGTGATCACCACGCCCAATGTGGATTCGCTCCCCGCGCGCCTCAAGTTTCTGCTCGCTGGCAAAATCCGCACGATGGACGAGAATAGCGATCCTACTCACATTTCTCCAATCTTTTTGGATCTCTTGCACCGCCAATTCCTTCCCCGCGCTGGCTTGAAACTCAGCGAGCACCTCGTTTTTCCGCCTGATGGTTATCAGCTAACCCGCAAGACTATCGCCTGGACACTGCGCCTGGCTGCCGCTGCATTTTCACGCCCTACTCTCGTTGGAGACCATCACATTTTCGTGTTTGAGAAGACGTAAATGAAGCATTTCACGCAAGCAGTTCCCACCCAGTTTCGCCGCGGCCCCCTGGTTGCCCTGGGGTTTTTCCTCTTTGTGCTGGTGGCAGGTTATCAAGCTTCCCAGTTCATCTTGGCGGGCGACACTGCAGGTCTCATCCTCACTGCGATTTTTTTCATCTTTGTTGCCGTTGTTGTCGTCATGCTCAACGACTGGCGCCGCGGACTGTATTTCTTCCTGATCTGGCTTTTGTTTGAGGATTTTGCCCGCAAATTTCTCGGCAACAACATGGCGGTTTACTTCGGAAAGGACATTCTCGTCGCGGTTGTGTACGTGTCTTTCTTTGCGGCATATCGCCGCAAGGAACTGCAGACTTTCCGTCCTCCGTTCCTAATTCCACTGCTTCTGCTTGTGTGGTTCGGGGTCATGCAGGTCTTCAATCCTGCTTCCTCGAGCCTGATCTACGGCGTACTGGGTTTGAAGCTTTATTTTTATTACATTCCACTAATGTTTGTTGGCTATGCCCTGTTCGAGACGGAAAGCGATCTGCGGCGGTTCTTCTTCATAGTCTTGCTGGCCGGTGGAGTCATCATCTCACTCGGTATCGTGCAGTCCGTCCTTGGGCATACATTTTTGAATCCGGAAACGGCGGGCGAAGATATTCGTGAGTTGAGCCAACTCTATCGAGTAGCACCCCTTTCTGGTGTCATCGCCTACCGCCCCACCTCCGTATTCGTCAGCGCCGGCCGGTTTGCAAATTTTCTCATCCTGATGTGGCTTCTGGTTTTTGGTTTCAGTGGCTATCTTCTGCTGCGTCACCGCTCAGGCCGAAACCTCGCGTTTCTGTCGCTATCCGCGACGTTCGCGGGCGTGGCGCTTTCCGCTTCCCGCGGGGCTCTTCTCTGGGTCGCGCTCAGCGCAATCGTAGGTACGGTCGCCTTTCTGTGGGGTTCACCCTGGCGGCATAATGCGATCACCCGTATCCTCCGCACTCTCCAGAGGGCCGCTATCGGCGCGTGCCTCGCTCTGGCAATCCTGATGGCTACCTACCCGGAGGCTCTACTTTCCCGCGTGGCCATCTATCAGGAAACACTGTCACCGGACAGCACCGCAAGCGAGCTGGTCTATCGTGCCCGCGATTACCCCGTGCAGAATTTTCGGCTGGCATTCACGTACGACCGCTGGCCGTACGGCTTTGGCATTGGTACCTCCTCGCTCGGGGTGCAATACGTCAGCCGCATAATGCACGTGCCGCCGATGGGACTCGGCGTGGAGAATGGCTATGGCGTTCTGGTTATCGAAATGGGGATAGTCGGTCTGGCACTTTGGATACTCCTGAGCTCCGCGATCGTTTTAAGTGCTTGGAAAGTGGTCCGCAAGCTCAAGGGATCGCCGTGGTTCCCCCTGGGCTTCATGATTTTCTGGTATGCGTTTTTGCTGCTGTTTCCGCTGACATTCGACGGAATCGCCCCTTATCAGGATTTTGTGCTGAATGCTTTCCTGTGGCTTCTCCTCGGAATTCTGTTTCGCCTGCCGACCATGACCTTAACTCCAGAACTGGCGGCTTCTTCCTCTCCTGACAATCATCCTCGCGGCCGGATGCGCTAATTTGCGCCTCGCCGTCGTCTCTCCGTTCCTGGATCGCCGCCACGGTACGGAGCGCTGCATCGTCGAGCAGCTCGAACGCTTCGCCGCGCGTTCCGGCGTCGAAATTCATCTCTATTCGCAGAGGGTGGAAGATCTCGCCGGCGTCCTCCGCTACCCCAATGCTTCGACATCGGCACGGATTCTTTGGCACAAAGTTCCGGCCATCGGCGGCCCGCATCTTTTCGCTTACCTCTGGTGGTTTTTCGCCAATCAAGCGCAGCGCTGGTGGGACTCGCACATTCGCGGACAAAAATTTGATTTGCTCTATTCACCGGGAATCAACGCGCTCGACGCGGACGCCATCGCCGTTCACATTGTTTTCCATGAGCTTTACCTTCAGATTCGCGCCCAATTGAGATTTCGCAATGCGTCGCTTGCGAGCTGGCCGCTCCTTTTTCACCGCAAACTCTATTACCGCCTCATGATGGCCTTGGAACGCAAAATCTACCGCCGCACGCCCAGCTCTCTCACCGGTGTTTCCGGCATGGTTGCCTCTCGATTGGCGAAACATTTCGAGCGGACCGACGTCGTGGTCATTCGCAACGGTGTGGATACCCGGCGCTTCTCGCCGGAGCTGCGGCTGGCGCGACGAACTTCCGTTCGCGGGCAATTTTCTCTCTCCCTGGGTGACTTCTGCATCCTGCTGATCGGCAACGATTGGAAGACAAAAGGCCTTGACACGTTATTGAGCGCGCTGGCGCTATGCCGTGAATTGCCTCTGAAACTTCTTGTGGTGGGCACCGACGACCGCGACGCTTACGAAACAACTGTTCGAGCGTGCGGCATTGCGGACCGAGTCCGTTTCTTGGATCCCTCTCCAGACGTTTTGCAGTTCTATGCCGCGGCCGACGTCTACGTGGGGCCGTCGCTTGAGGATGCTTATGGTCTCCCAATTCTCGAAGCAATGGCGTGCGGCATGCCGGTTATCGCCAGCCCCCGCGCGGGAGCCAGCGAGATCATCAATGATAAGTGGAACGGAATGATCTTGCGCGATCCGCAGGATTCCCAGGAACTCGCAGGTTTGCTTCGGACCCTATACGCGAATCCGGAACTCTGCCGCCAAATTGGGCAGGAAGGCCGGCTGACTGCCCAGCAACAGACTTGGGACCGCAACGCCGAAGCAGTATGGCAACTCCTGAAGGATGCCGCCGCCCGGAAATATTCGACCCACTTGTTGCACGGGAAACCCTAGAAGGTGGCGAGAAAATCGCGGAACGAGGGACGCATCAGCTCCTTTTTGCACCTGAAACTTGCAATGCTACTATCAGCAGCCGTGAGGCACATTGACTGCTGACCAAGCACACTCTCCCTCCAGCGCGACTGCATCGGACGCGCGGAGACTTGCCTACCAATTAGGATTCGCTGCCGCGCTTCTCTATCTTGCCTTCCTGCCCCCCGGAATCTATTCCGACGATGGCAATTCGATGCTTGGAGTCGCCGAATCCATCATCACGCGTCACAACCTGATCGTGACGGCTGGACTCGGAATTCCCGGACGCGGTGGGCAAATCCACTCAATCTACTATCCCCTGCAATCTTTGCTGGCGGTGCCCTTCGTCGGCGCTGCGGCATTGGCCGCCCGCTTGCTTCACTCACCTTTCCATTTCATGGCAGCTGCCTTTGCCGGTGTTTTGCCTGCGTTATACACCGCGGCGACCGTAGCATTGGTGGCGTGGATGGCCTTGCAGCTGGGCAGCACGCTCCAGGGCGCTCGCGGGGCTGCGCTCTCTTTTGGATTCGGCACGGTGGCAATGGTCTATGCCCGGACTTTTTACGCCGAGCCGCTGTTGTCGTTGCTGGTCACCGCAGCGGTATGTTTAACCATTACCCGCAGTTCGCGAAAAATATTCTTTGCGGCGCTGTTGGCGCTCCTGGCGGTACTGGCAAAACCAACTGGCATCCTCCTCGGGCCTCCTCTGTCTCTCTATCTTTTCCTGAAGAAAACTCCCGCCCGCCTCAGTATTCTGCCCGCCGCGGGCAGCGTCTTCGGACTGTTTTTCTACTTCCTCTACAACATTCTTCGTTTTGGAAATCCTCTTTACTTCGGCCCACCGTGGGCCTTCTCTCTCTCCGCGATCCCGCAGGGAATTACTGGTTTGCTCTGTAGTCCGGGGCGTGGGATTCTCTGGTATTGCCCGCCAGTCCTGATAGCCATCCTGGGTTTTCGAAAAGCTGTGAGAGCAAAACAAATCGAAGCACTCTTGATCGTTGTGCTTTTTGCCGGTTTCCTGGGGCTCCATTCCGCTGTGCCCTTCTGGCACGGCGGCTGGTCCTGGGGACCGCGGTATCTTCTCCCCGTTCTCCCGGGTTTGATGGCGCTGACGGGATTGCTGGAAGGGAAGGCAGCCAAAGGGTTGCTCATTTTGGCGTTTGCGGGATTCCCGGTGAATGCGCCTGCGATGGTTTCCTATTACGAGCGCTACTATGCGGAAGCGAAGGAGCAAGGTGTTTCGGAAAATGACCTGCTCTGGTCTGTGTCGCGCGCCCCGCTGCTTCACGCGTGGGGTGCTGCCTCGCGCGAGATCGAGGACGCGCGAAACCACGATGTCAGAGAGATTTTCCAGCAGGCAGGCACTCCTAGCGCGACGATCGCATCTTCGCGCGCATTGCGCGTCGTGGCCTTGTGGTGGTGGGTGCTTCCGCTCGTGCACATTCCCCGATGGCTTGGCTTTGCCTGTTCGCTCGGGATGGCTGCCTGGGCCTGCTTGATCCTGTTTCGAATGCGGCTCGGACCGCTTTAAGCCGGACGCGGATACTACTCAGCGGCCTGCGCGTTGGGCCACAACCGCTTTTCGCGTGGCTTCCAGAGTGAACGTCAGCGATTCCCGGGGAATGCTGGTTACAAACGGGCCGATCAGCCAGCCGAGTCCGGTGGGAATATTCCGCGTTAGTGACGCGACTTCGCTTTGCACGTACACGCCGCCGTCGCGTTCTTCCATCCTCCACCACGTTTCCATGCGCCAGAGAAAACCCCCGTCATCGCCCGGCATTTTTTCGCGCTCTTCGCTTTTTCCCGGGTTTTCCACTTCGGCGATCCGCACCGCCGAACTCCGGCTGTGCGCTCGCTCCGAACTGTCGCGGTAGTACTGAACGTCATGCTCCGTGTTCAGAACCACCGTAATCACTTTGTGACGCCGGAATCGCAGAAATACTCGGAAGTGATCCCCGTCCCTCGATTCCAATTTTGACCGCTCCACATCCGGCGCGTAATACGCCGCATGCCTGTCGTAGTCCTCCAGAATTCCCAGCACCTCATCCAGTTTTGCACCGGGAATGAAAATCAAACCCACCCAGTGATGAATCATTCCGCCTGGACACCGGATTGGCTCGCCATGTTCGCGAGTTTCGAGCTTTTCCATTTTCACATCGCCGCGTTTCAGCTCGGCATAAGCCGCTGCGCGCTGGGAACCCGGCAGGGAATCGATCCACAGCAAATTGCTCCCGCGTTTTAGCTCTTCTGCGTTGCGCGCCTCGGTCAGCTGCAAATAGTGTTGAAACGCTGCGTCAGTTTCTTCTTTGAGCTTCACGGATGCAGGATCAGCGGCTGGTGCGGCGCGCGCGGCCAGGCAGGGTCCCGCCAGGAGCGCCAGCAGGAGCGCCGCTCCTTCCATCAAGCTGCCCGCAAAAACGTTCACCTGTCGCATAGACGCGCCATGATGCCTTACGGCTTACTCTCGCAAAGTGCTGATTGCAGAACTCAAAAACGCAATCGCATATCCTTGCACGCATGCGGGAGTGCATGCGGCGTGCCGATCCTCGCTGGAATTGTCACATGAATCGTTGTTGGGAATTTGGACGCGGACGTCGAAGAGATCCCTGACGAGCGCACTGGGAGGGCTAGAGCAGAGGAAAAAACTGGCGGGTTGGGTAGCTCGCACACGGCCCCTTGCGGAGCCGCTGTCCCCGCGCGGCCCCCAACCCGTTCCTAGAAGGCTACAGACCTGTCCAGCACCCCTCAATGGGCCACCGGAGCCACGAAACGGGGTACCCGGGTCTTGGTACGCCCTATTTACTGCTAGGGCAGAATGGGTGTGGCTAACACCCTGGTGATATATAACATGCTTAGTTTCAATATCTTACAGGAATCATTTTCTCTGTATCCCCCTCTTCTTGGAGGGGTTCGTACTACAAGTCCCATCTCCACCTTAGAATTCATGGAGTTGGGGTCCTTCGCTGTTGACAACTCACCGGCGGTCACATCCCTAAACTCTAAGCTCTTCTAAATCTCTGCTTCAGGGATCCTGAGTCCGGCAATTAACCTTCGGTGCCAAAGTTTCCGTCAGTACCTCGGCATCCAATTACCTGCGCACCATTTGCGGCGGGTACCAACGGCCGTAGGTCGTGATTCCCAACAAGAGCACAACCCACCAAAGCACAAGCACACTTCGCATCCAGAATTTGTATCGAATGAGCCGGAGTTTTCTTGGAAAAAGGTTTGTTCCTGCAGCAAGAAGCAGATACAACCCGCCGATCTCAGCGACACTTCCAAGTGCGGCGTGTGCCGCAGCGATACCGTAATAGGACCTGCCCAGCTTGTTCGGGAGTCCAGGACGGACCTGCAAGCGGAACGATGGAACCATTGTCAGCACGATCAGCGCCAGGTTTAGAAGCACGATGGCCGACTGGCATAGCGCATGGAGCCGGAAACGCCGCATGCGGGCCAGCAGCGCTCCGAACAGCAGACCGATTCCCATCCCCAGTTCGAGGAGCAGAGTCAGGTCGACACTCCAGCGTGCTGTCGTTCCTAGAAAACCCTCGTGCGACAAGCCAATCCCTCAAAAAAAGTTTTTGTTGGTGAAGAATGCGGAAGCTATCGGACCTCCCTTGGCGGCACAGAACTTTCCGCTTTTCGTCTTTCTGAAGGTCTACCCGGAGCCATTGACGCCGCTAAGGAAACTTCCCAGGTGCCCGGTTAACGCAACAAGTATGACGCCAACAAATTCCAGCAGCAGACGGTAACCCGGCAAAGATTGCTCCGGCTTCCGCCCCGCCTTGTAGTGCAACCACCCCACCAGCCACATCATTGCGCTCGTAACAAATGCGAAAACGAGATGCATCAACAAGATTCCCTTCAGATGTTGCCCTTCGAGCGCGAACTGCCACGCGAGCAGACCGGTTGCAAGCACCGGCGGTGTTGAAACCGCTGCGGCCAGAAAGTTGTAGTAAGCGGCGGTCGCCAGGGTCTTTTTCCCCGTCCATTGCGCCACGAAATCAAACGCGGTTCCCATGATGAACAGCGCAATCGGAAAATGAATCAGCACCACATGCTGAGCATGTTTTGCGAGGAGAGCGGACTTGACGTCGAACGGATGCACAGGATCGCCTCGCTTACTGCACCACGACTTTTCCGGTCATCTTCGGATGAATCGAGCAGAAATACGGGTACGAGCCGGCCTTGCTGAAGGTGAAAGAGAACTTTTCATCCGTGTCGAGCACTTTGGACTTGAACGCACCGTCCGTGCTGACCACTGTGTGCGGGATGTCGTCATGATTCACCCACGTGACCGTGGTGCCCACGGCGACCGTCAGCGTCGCAGGTCCGAAACTGAAATTGTCGATTTTAACTTCCGCTGTCGCTGATTGCGCCGCCGCAGCAGAAGTTTGTAGCGCCGACTGCTTCGGCGCACTTTGCGTCAGCGAAGCCAACGCCAGTAATGTAAAGCTAAGAACAAAGATCATTTTTCTCATGTTCGTTTTTCCTCTCCCATTCTTTAGACACCCGTGGCGCTGCGACCACTAGCCGCGTTTCGGGTTGTTTGCTTCGGGTTACGCCAGACTCGAATCAACGATCGCCAGCGCCTGCTGGCCCTGCACGTAGTTCACGTCGGTGATTCCGAGAATGCTGCGAAGTTGTTCCGCAGGAACTTTCATTGGTCCCGGCGAATCCGCCTTGCCCGGTTGGGGTTGCGGAAATGCCGTTGACGCCGCGGTGTGAAAAGTCACGTTGCCTTCGACCTTCTGCATCGTCTGGTGAATATGCCCATTTAGCACCGTCACCGAACCGAATTTCTTCAAATACGCCAGTGCCTGCGCGCTGTCTTCCGTTCCCCAGCCCCACTCCGGATACACCGACCACAGCGGAATGTGCGCAAACACCACGATCGGCGTGCTGTGCTTCAAGTGTTTTACATCGTCTTCCAGCCACTCAAGCTGGTCGTGCCCCAGCGTGCCGAGCCCGCCGGCCTTCAAATTCATCACATTGACAAGCCCGATGAAATGCGCGCCCTTCTTGTCAAAGCTGTACCAGCCCTGGCCTTTGGCATTTTTCCCGTAACGCTCCAGGAATTGTTTGCCGTCGTCATTCAGCACGTCGTGTTCGCCCGGCACGAAGAACACGTCTTTCGCAGTCGCCCCTTTCAATATCTGGTCGACCGTGTCGAACTCCTCGGGCTTCGAAAGGTGGCTGATGTCCCCGGTGTGCAGCAGGAACTCCGGCGCCGTCTGCAGGGCATTGATCTTGTCCACCGCCGCTTTCAGCGTACCCGCCACGTCCGGATTCGCAGGTTTGTTGAATCCCATGTGGCTGTCGCTAATTTGCGCGAAACTCAACTCGCCCTTCGCTGCCGCCGGATTCATCTCCGACAAGCGGCTCAAACTGTAGGACTTCAGGACGCCGCCCGACATCACGCAGAAGGTGCCCGTTCCCGCCCATGCCATGCACTTCAAGAATCCGCGACGGTCGATTCCATCGTGATTGTGGTCGTGCAAAATTTCATCTTTTTTCCTGCCCGACATAGTTTTCTCCTGTGACTCTTTTGTTCCTTACTCGTTCTTTGGATCCTGTCCCGAGGTCGTCTCCCGCGCATTTCGGGGGGAGGGGCGGCGCGGTTTGTGATTCGCCAGGGATGTCCGCGCCGCCATGGGACGTGCTTCATTCTGCTAGACCGCCGGGTCTCGCCGGTTATTCCATTACGGCCGCTAACTGCCCCATTTCTTGTCCGTCGCACTTGAGGTGCCTTTGGGAATAGAATTGCCCTATGGGCGGTCTCTGCTAATGAGTTCTTCTGACCAGGGGAAAGGCTCGGGCGTGTTGGATTCGCAGGAGCGCGAGCGCTTCGAGCAGCTCGTGCTCCCGCATCTGGATGCTGCGTTTAATCTCGCGCGCTGGCTTTTGCGCAGCCGTACCGATGCGGAAGACGTGGCGCAGGAGGCCATTCTTCGCGCGTACCGCTTTTTCGGCGGCTTCCATGGCGGCGACGCGCGAGCCTGGCTCCTGCAAATCGTGCGCAATACGTGCTACACGTGGCTGGAGAAGAATCGCCCCTTGGAGATGAAGACCGAATTCGACGAAGAACTGCACTCGCAGCCGGGCACTACTCCGGAATCACTGGCCATCGCCAGCGACAATCGGGAGCGGCTCACACGTGCGCTGGAAACTCTGCCGGCGCGGTTCCGTGAAGTTCTTGTCCTGCGCGAGCTGGAAGGCTGTTCCTACAAAGAGATCGCCGCAATCACGGCGATTCCTATCGGCACGGTGATGTCCGCTTTGTCGCGCGCGCGCCATCGCCTCCAGCAGGCACTCACGCAGCGCGCACCCGAGGAGGCCACCCGTGAGCTGTGAGCATGCCGGCGCCATTCTTCACGGCTATCTTGACGGCGAATTGGACGCCGCCCGCGCTTCGGAGTTCGAACGGCACCTGGAGATCTGCCCCGAATGCCTGTCTGCCCTGGAAGCTCAGGAGACTCTTCGCACCGCGCTCCAGCGGGCGCAGCTTTACGAAACCGCGCCGGTCGCGCTCCGCGGCAAGATTCGCTCGAGTCTTCCTGCAGCCAAACCTGTCGGCTTCGGCTTGCGATGGATGTCCATGCGCTGGCTTGCGCTTGCTTCTGCCGCGCTGCTCGTTGCTTTCATCGGTTGGCGATTGGTTCCCAACTTCAAAGGCGAAAACCAATATCAAGCTGCGGAAATGATTGATGCGCACCTGCGCTCGCTGCAGGCCGGCCATCTCACGGACGTAACCTCCACGGATCAACACACCGTAAAACCCTGGTTCGATGGCAGGCTCGATTTCGCGCCTCCTGTGCGCGATTTTACCAATGATGGATTTCCGCTCCAGGGCGGCCGGCTCGACGTGCTCCGAGGCCGCGCCGTCGCGGCGCTGGTCTATGGCCGACGGAAGCATATCGTCAATGTGTTCGTCTGGCCCAGTTCAGAGCCGGACGTTGCGCCTCTTGAGGGTTCAAAGCTGGGCTATCAGTGGATAGAATGGCGCAAGGGCGGGATGCAATTCTGCGCCGTTTCTGACACTTCCGCTTCGGACCTTGAGCAGCTCCAGCGACTCATCTCGCAATAAGCAACTCTTCTGGCGTCGCGGTTATCTGTCGTTTGTCGATGAAAAGCTACTGCTTTGGCTTGCTCGTCTTGGATGCTTTCGGCATTTCCCTGGCGTAGATCAACTGCAGCGTGATGTACTCCGTCTTTCCCTTGCGCAGCGTGATGTTCTTTTCCCATTCTGAAAAAATGCCTTTGGATGATGCCCGGACATCGTAGTTGTCGGACTTCAATTTTGTAATTGTGAAGCGCCCTCTGGAATCCGTGTACACTGCGTGCGGCGCAATTCCTCCCGAGGATTGATAGCTCACGCTGGCGTGCGGCACCGGCTTGTCATCCGGGCCGAGCACCACGCCGCTCAGCGTCGCCGATCCCTTGCTCTGCGGTCCCGCCAGCGCTCCGCGGCCCGCCACCAGCACCGCAAAAACCACGGCAATCAAAACAAATATGCGTCTCATGAACGCTCCGTCTCGAATCGAAAACTTTCTATGACTCAGTGTAAACCCCAGTAAATCTCCGTTCGATTCCGAAAAACGGATTGTGCCGCAGCCGGAACCTGCCTGTTCGTACAGGGAGAGCCCTTACAGCAATGGAGACGTGCTTCTCGTATGACCCTTAGTGCCAATAACGGATCCCCAGTGTTGGGCGCTCCTTGCACAACTCTACGTTCATTCCGCCGGGCAGATTAGTTTTCAGGACCCCCTCTCCATGCAGCGTATTCGCATACTGTGGAATACTAAGACTCCGGAATTCGTACAGGAGCGCCGATGCCACGTTACCTGACGCAGCACACCCTTGCTTGCCTTACGCGGCAGGGCGCAGAGGCTCTCGCTCAACGCATGCAAGCCGGCGGGCTCGCGCATGCCGAGCGCGTGCTTGTCAATATGGTCGAAGGCAAGATGTTCGTCGAATTCCGCGCCGAAACTCGCGGAGCCCTTGAGGCCTGGCTTCAAACCGAAGGCATGCACTTCGATTGGCTTGTGCGCATTGAATGGGAGATGCTCAGCGGCAAGCTGCAACCCGCCGGCTAGATCTCGGCAAACTATTGTAAATAAAAGACTAAATGGGATAGTGCCTGCTGGGCTCCGCTAGCGCCGAATCTCTATAAAAAAGAGGGTGATTTCCCCCAAACTCTGCGCTACCCTTTTTAGACCACTCTTCGATAAAGGGAAACACTATGTCTGACTATGCTCACCCGGAAGTTCTGGTTACCACCGAATGGGTCGCCGCGCACGCCAAGGATCGCGGCATCCGAGTCGTTGAAGTAGATGTGGACACCACTGGCTACGATCAGGGACACGTCGAAGGCTCCGTTGCCTGGAACTGGCAAACGGAATTGCAGGACGCCATTCGCCGCGACCTCGCGCAGCCGCACGCCTTCGAAGCTCTGCTTGGCAAGGCCGGCATCTCCCCCGACACCACTATCGTCCTCTACGGCGACAACAACAACTGGTTTGCCGCCTGGGCGTTCTGGCAACTGAAATACTACGGTCACGAAAGCGTGCTCATCATGAACGGCGGACGCAAGAAGTGGCTGGAAGAAAAGCGTCCCCTCAGCACGGAAAAACCCGTGGTCGCCGCGACAACGTACAAGGTGAAATCGCCGAATGCCGCCGTCCGTGCCAAACGTGAGGATATTTTCGCCGCCCTGGAGAAGAAATCTCCCGCGCAGCTTGTTGACGTGCGCTCGGTGGATGAATTCACGGGGAAGATTATCGCGCCGCCGGGGATGACGGAGACAGCGCAGCGCGCGGGCCACATTCCCGGTGCGGCGAATATTCCGTGGTCGCAGGCCGTCAATGAAGACGGCACGTTCAAGTCCCTCGACGCGCTCAAGCAACTCTATGGCTCGAAAGGGATCACCGGCGACAGGGAAGTGATTGCCTACTGCCGGATCGGTGAGCGCAGTTCGCACACCTGGTTCGTGCTGAAGTATCTGCTCGGCTTCAAGGACGTTCGGAACTACGACGGTTCGTGGACGGAATGGGGCAACCTGATCGGCGCGCCCATCGAGAAGGAAATTTCCGCCGCGGCCGCAACCTGACGGACTGGAGTCAACGGGTTCTCCCCCTGAGAAAGAGAAGGGGCGCAGAAGATCGCGCCTCTTTTTTATTTCTTGTTCCTAGTTGGGTTGAGGTCGCTATGGATTTTTCGGATCGGTCAGGCGGTAATAACGCAGCGCGGCTTGAATCCCAAGCCAGCGGAACGGTTCATTGGCAATGTAGGGCGGCATGCGGTTCAAGTAGGGAAGCCACGACCATTGTTCGGCTTTCCCGGCTTCCAGATCGGCGATGATCCGGCCGAAAAGAGAAGTGAGATTCACGCCGTGCCCGGAAAAACCGATGGCGTAAAAAATATTGTCATGTTTCCCCATCTGCCCAACCGCAGGGCTTTCATCAAGTGACATATCTACGACGCCGCCCCAGGTTGTTTCAAAATTCACGCCAGCCAGCCTTGGAAAGATGCGCACAAGCTCGTGCTGCAGCGTTTCGTAAGCTCGTTGCTGGTCAGCGAGGTCGCGCACTCCGTTGTTGAAGGAATAGTTCACCGGCCCGCCGCCGATGTGGATGCGGTTGTCCGTCGTGATGCCGAGGTAAAACGTTGCCGTGCGGCAATCGTTGAATGGCAGCCGGCTCGTCCATCTGATTTCTGTCAGCAACGATTCTGGAATTGGCGCGGTGATCCCTACGTAATTGTGAATGGGCGAAACGGCGCGGCGCAAATAACCAAGCTTTGAAGAAAACGCGTTTGTCGCGAGCACCAGCGATTTTGCCTTCACCGTGTGCCCGCTTGAAGTTTCGAGGCGATGGGCAGCTCCTTCTGCGATGCGGATAACGGGTGTGCCCTCATAGATTTCTGCGCCAGCGGTTGCCGCGGCGAGCTTGAGCGCATGTACCCACTTCATAGGATGAATCTGTCCGGCATGCGGATCGAAGTACGCGCCTTCATAAGCGCTGGTGCCGAGCGCAGCCGCGGTTTGCTCCTTGTTCCAAAACTCGACGGGGATTCCAATCGCGGGCGCTTTCTCCGCGTATGATTTAGCGGCCGCAGCGCTCTCCGGCGTGTTGCATACCTGCAACGCGCCTTTCGTTTCCAGTTCGCAATCGATTCCGCCCGCCGCGGCGATCGCGCGGATCGCGCCGATATTCGCGACGGTAAACTCGTAGATTTTCTTGTCGAGCGCGGGGTCATCACTCAACCGCATGTAGCGATCGGCGGTCTGCGTGAGAACCATCGCGCCGTTGCGGCCCGATGCGCCGTTGCCGCACGTCTTGGCTTCGAGCAACACGATTCGTTTCCCCGGCGAATTCTTGCGGAGATAGTAAGCAGTGGAGAGTCCGGTGAAGCCGCCGCCGATGATGGCGACCTCAGCCTCGATATCAGAGTTCAGCGCGGGATTCACCGGCGAGAAAGTCTTTGCCCAATAACTGCGGTTGGTCTCGAAGACCATCTCCTCGGGCAGGATTGTGGGAGCGAGAAAATTGACGCCGGCGGAGGCGGTAGCCGTTCCAGCGCCCGCGATGACGGCATTCTTCAAAAGTTTGCGGCGATTCACTTTAGAAAGGCGTTGCGCAAGGACGTGACCTTCTCCCTTCACGAAGAGCCAAAGGGCCCCGAAAAATATTTTTGTGGAGACTTATCGACTGGAAAACTATAGCACGATTGAAATTGACTGGACGGCAAGGGTCTCTCATTTCGCTTTGCGTAATCCAGCTGCCCATTCAAACTTGAAGCAAGTGTCCTGTTTGCTGTGCTTGCTATTGACTCTCCGGCCCCGCCACCTTGACGGCAGATTTCCCTAAATCCTACGCTAGTGATGAGGGGCTTAGGCATCCGCTATGAATTCCTCTCAAGGCCAGGCCGGAGCCACACGGCAGTGCGTGCACTGCGGCAAGCCCGTGCGCATGCACTTGAGCCAATGCCCCTTCTGCCGGGAGATGATCCCCGAGGTGCCCCGGCCGCGCCGTCTGGGTTCCGATGGAGGGCATGAAATCCGCCGTGGACTGCTGTACATGCTGATGGCCGCAGTGATTTATTACTTCGCAGGCGGGTATAGTGATTTCAAACTTCCGCTTACTATTTCCCCGGTAGTCACCACATATCTTTCGCCCTTATTGTTTTTGGGCGGCTTGGGCTTCAGTCTTTATGGCGTGGTGCTGCGCTTCCGGTCGTAAAGCGATTGCTCCAACCCGGCGCCGGTGCCGCTTGTTAGTCCGCCAGTTTTAGCTTTTCGAGATAGAAGTTGTAAGCCGTCTTCACCTTGGCTAAGTCCGGCGATTTCGTCTTATATTCGATCAGCGGCGTGACGAATTGATCCATCGCTTTGTCGATCTCATCGAACAATTTGTGATTGGTTCTCGACAGCGCCGTATCGCCGCCGTAGTCTTCGGCTTTGTCCCAAGTTCGCTCGAGGACGCGGGCAAGCTGAGCGGCTATCGACTGGTCGCCCTTCTGAGCTGCGGTGAAGATCACCTGGGCCAGGGCGCGATAGGGCCCCATCTTGGTGTCATCGACGCCTGCCGTCTGAGGAGCCCGCTTCTCTTGAGGCGAAGCCGGCCAGACCGCGGCGGAAGCCAACAACAGGACAACAAATACCGTGGAGAGGGACCGATAGGTATAGCGCATGGTGTATGTCACTGTTTTCCCTTTCCCCGTTTTAGATTGCCTGACAGGGCTTTCTGCACAGCATGGATATTTTCAAACTACTGAACTGATATTTAGCATGATTGGAAAGACGTGTCAGTGGGAGGTCAGAACCGTGTAGGCAAAGAGGCAAGGTAGGAGATGGCGAGCGCAGTCGGCAAGTCCGTAGAGGAGAGCGATTTTTGCGGCCGCCACCGCACACTGGCCGAAGGGACAGTGTTACGCATTGGAGTAGTACCGTCCCCCGATCTGTCGCTGCAAAACGTCCTGCGTGGCCTACTAGAGTCTATGCGGCCGCCGCATCGAGGATCCCGGCCACGCCGGGACTCTCAACCCGCAGGTCATCGCTGAGCGGCCGGAGAAGGGGCAAAAATGAAAAAACTATGTCTAGTAGTCGCAATCGCTGCTATCTGCTGTTCCTTTGGCACAGGGCGAGCTTCCGCGCAGGGTCCCCAGGGTGTGGGGGCATCGGTAGCCGCAGGATCAGTGCCATCGGAGAGTTCCCACGCTTCGCACTCGATGAATCCCATCAAGTGGGTGAAGAAAAGCCCAAAGAATGTGAACAGCAACGTCGATGCTGGGAGCGATCGGGACAAGAAATTAACCGCCAAGTTCCAGGCGCAAGGTCTGCTGCCCGCGAACACTGACGTAAAGAGTGCATGCCAGAACTTCAAGAGCTTGGACTCATGCGTTGCCGCTTTGCATGTGAGCCACAATCTCGGGCTGGATTTCAACTGCTTGAAATCGGATGTGACCGGTGTGCAGACAAGTGCGGATATGTCCGGTTGCAAGGGTACCGCGGGCACCAAAATCATGAGTCTCGACAGTGCTATCCGGGCGATGAAGCCGGAGGCCAACGCCAAGGCCGAAGCGAAGAGCGCTGAAAAGCAGGCGCGCGAAGATTTGAAGGAAGCCGGCGCTTAAGTTCGAGCAGCGAACAGGTGTGGCGGTAATGGGTGGGCCGAATTTACTCTCTGGACGCCACCGCTGCCGTTTGAAAATCGCGAATTCGCCTGAAGTTTGCCCACGCATGCGAAAAAGGTAGGGACAATTGTGCACAAAGAAGAACACTGCCTGCCCTTTCGCTGCACTTCAGACCAGTAGTATTTGCAAACTCTGCGGCGGTAATCTTGGGGTGAGCACAGGGCTCCAATCCCTGCCCGCCCGGGAGAACAAACGTGTTCTGTGATCGCTGTGGATTGAATTTTCTGCCCAAGCAGTCGGTGTGTACCCGCTGCAAGTCCGTTCCTACGCGCTATTGGTTCCAGTTGATGGGGCTGGTAACGCTGATGGTGGCGGTAGCCTCCAATTCTCTAATCGGCATATATCTCTTGCCGCGCATTGCGGAGGCCGCTCACCCGCGGTTGTTTTTTCGAGCATGGCTGTGGTTTGACCAGAAAGCTGCTTTGTACGGCTGGGTCCCGCTCACGATTGCTTTTTTGGTCTGGGATTACATGATATGGAAAGAAGCCCGGCCGAAGATCAGGGGCTGGTTCACTCGCAAGCTCCTGACTTTCGCTTTGGCGACGTCAATCGCGCCTGTCCTTCCCTGGTGGATCCCCGCCGGCCAGCCGCCAGGCCAATTTCTTTCGATGATTGGCAGACACCCGGGCCTGCCGGCTCTGCTGGCGTGGGGAGTAGTCGTGGTAGTGGCTGTGCTGGTGTGTATCGAATCTGACTCGCGCGACTATCTTCTCGGGCACGGCAAGATGCTCAGTCTGTTCAGCCTCGGGATGCTCTTGCTCGTGCTGACCTTGACCGTCGTGGGCTGGTCCATCACCTACTGACAGGGAGCGCCGCAGACCCTTTTTTGAATGGCTGAACCGCATTCCGATTCCGATCCGCTGTCAACCCAATCATCCCAAAATTGCGCGTGGTTATGCCGCCTTACGAGAAGAGCGCTTAGAAACGCGTGCGGTACGTTTGAGAGGAACACTTCGCCGCGTTTGGGCTTCTATTAGTGTTTCACATGCGCTGATGCAGGAATGACGAAAATCCCGGGAGATCTTTTCGTGGATATCTTCGGCATGCAGCAGCGTGGCTGTGCCGTGAAGGAGTGCCACCAGCGCCAGGGCCAGCTGAGTGTGCTCGGCCCGAGTCCCGCCCAGTTGATTGGCCAGGCGTTGCTTCATCAATTCGAAGGAAGGCATGGGTTCGCGGCGTGCGAACTCGATGGCCCAGTCGTCGGCGATGAGCCGGAACTCGTTAGGGTGCAGGACGAAGAAGTCCAGAGCGTTCCGGCAAGCATCCACAGGCGAGCGAGAAGGCCTGATGGCCGAAAAAAGATTCAGCCGTGCGCGGCGGCGCAGGAGCGCTAGCAGATCTTCTTTATCGCGGAAACGCTCGTAGAGGGTGGGAGTGGTTGTTCTCGCTTCGCGCGCCACCGCGCGCATGGTCAGTGCGTGTTCCCCGCCTTCACTCCACAATCGGTAAGCCGCATCCAAAATGCGGCCTTCCAACCGCGCGTCGGCTTTGCGTGGCAACGGGCCTCCCTGGCGCTTGCCGCCGCCGGAAAGTATATCCTTTACAACGTAAAAGAAACAATGTATAAATAATGCGCTTCCGGATGACCGTTTGGTCCCATCCAAATTGAGGAAGTGCGAGAAAGCGAGAGCTGGAGTTATGTACCGTTTTCATTATGGTGTGCAGACCAAGGCAGGCCGCGAGCAAGCCTGGGCGATTTTCTCCGATTTGCGACGCTGGAATCGCTTCGCCAACATTTATGGCGCAATCCGCTGGTCTGAAGGGAAAGCCTGGGAAGCGGGAAGCCGCCTGGAAATTGAAGTGTTGCGGCCCGTGCGAACCGTCGTGAATCATGTAATCACCAGTTGCAATCCCGCGCATCGACTCGGATGGATTGATCACTCGCTGGGCGTGGTTCTGGCGCAGTGGGTCAACTTCGAAGAGCTCCAGAACGGAGAAACGCGCGTGGTCACCTGGGGGGACATTGTCCATTCCGGCGAAAAGATTGCTGGACGCACGGTGGAACATCTTGTGGGGAGTTTTACTCAGACGTGGTACGAGAACTTTCGCGCGACCTGTGACCTTATCGCAGATGCGGCCATGACTGGGAAATCCTGCGCAGAAATTTCGTGGCAGGCACCGTACTCCTTGAGCTGGTAGCTGTTCCAGTTCTAAATGTGCAATTGCAGCACTTTGACGAGTTGCTCCTGCAATTTCTTGAGCTCTCTTTCCCGTTCGTGCTCTTCCTTCGTCCGGTCGGTGAGGGCTTCCTTCAAGAGGACTAAGTTTCGCCGGAACTCCATTTGCGCAAGAACTAAACGGCTGAGTGCCTTCAGCGCTTCCTCCTGCTCGGTTGTAAATTCACGCGGCGTTCGGTCGACCACGCACAAGGTCCCCAGCGCGTACCCTTCTTCTGATATTAGAGGTGCTCCTGCGTAGAATCGTATCCGCGGATCAGAAACGACAAGAGGATTATTCCGGAACCGTTCATCCTGCAAAGTATCCGGCACGACAAAAACATCCGGCTGCTGAATCGCCACGTTACAAAACGCGATGTCACGGGGAGTTTCGGAGATGGAAATACCAATTTTCGATTTGAACCACTGGCGGTCTTCATCAATCAGCGAAATCCAGGCGATCGGCGTCTTGCAAATGTAGGAAGCCAGCAAGGCTAGGTCATCGAACGCTTTTTCCGGCTCGGTGTCCAGAATGTCGTATTTCTGGAGAGCGGCAACCCGCGCGGCATCATTATTCTGAATCAGCTTCGGTGTCCCCATAATCGCCCCCCTCCCGAGCTTGTAAGAGGTTTCCTGAGGATAGGCTTCTCGCTGAGGAATCATACTCTAAACAGCGGCGCCGATTTCTTTTTTTGCAAAATGCTTGCGATTTCTGAGTGCATGACCCCGCAGACATGTAAAGAATTCGTCTTATCGCGATTGCCAATGTTGTGCCCCGCTTCGCTCGGAATGGACATTGAGCCGGGCACTTCCCTGTGCAAGAGTGCCAGCCGAAATTGACCGGATACGCAACGGCGAGTCCCGAAAGCGGTCACCTGGTCCCTCTCGTCGGCGCACGGCAGCACAAATTACCATAATATTTTCAATCACTTAGGGCGCATCCCGCCGTGGCGCTCCGCTTGCCACCCCTCTCCCCGAGATGAGTTGCACAACCTTTAGTCTCGAAGCAACGGAAATTCGCGGGGCCAAGGCTCAAGTTGCCGCCGGTCGTTCTGGCCTGCTCACTGAAGCGCGCCGGGGCAACGGAGCGGCGTTCAGTGAGCTCGTCCTTCCTTACGCGCCGGGACTTTACCGCCGCGCGCTGCGTCTGACGGGGAATCCAGCCGACGCGGAGGACGCACAGCAGGAGGCCCTGCTGAAGGCTTTTACCCGGCTCGATCAATTCGCCGGCAATTCGGACGAAGCGCAAGACGACCTGCACGCTTGGGTCTCGCGGATCACGACGAATGCATCGATCGACCTGCTTCGCCAGCGGCGCGATTCCAAATTCGTCCCCCTCGAGAAAAACAGCAGCGAGTCCGGGGACAACTTCGCCGAACAGTTCCCCTCCCGCGAGGAGAATCCCGAAGAACGTTACGCCCGGCGCCAAATGCGATCGCTCCTGGCCCGCGCGATTACCCAGCTTCCTCCCGACCTCCGGCAAGTCTGCCTGCTGCGTGATATCTTGCAGTACAGCACACAAGAAGTTGCTGAGAGGCTGGACATATCCAGCGTAGCGGTGCGGCTGCGGCTTTTCCGCGCGCATCGCAGGCTGGACGAAGAACTGCGCATTGTACTTCGTCGCAAGCAGCGGCGCGGCGCCGCCTTCAAGCCGGACTCCGCGCGCGTCGCAAAACCGCGAATGGAAAAGTTTCCGTCCATGCGCGCCCTGCCTGATTTTGCCTGCGGCGACTGACACGGGATTTCTTTCAAGCCTTTCCTGCAATAATTCCGCAAACAAACGCTTCGGCCTGTCAGCCGTGAACATCGCAGGTCTAGAGCGGGAGAGCAACAATGGACGCGCGCTGCGGGGACGGATTGGACACCCCCGCGCTCGCTCATGCTTAGAAACAGGAGCCCGGCTGTCGTAGGATGCGTCTGATAAGGAACTCAGAGGAAAGGGGAGAACATTATGCGAACGATGATTGCAGCGTGCGTCGTGATGGTGGCGACAAGCATTCTCGTGGTTGGGCAGGAAAAGCCGAGACTCACCGACGACGAAGGGCGAATCCTGGCGCTGGAGACGGCCTGGAATCACGCGGAGCAAAACAAGGATGTGGCGGCGCTGGATCAGCTCCTGTCGAGCACACTGGTTTACACCGATTACGACGGTTCGCTTCAGAACAAGGCCGAGTACCTGGCTGCAGCGAAGAGCGAATCGCTCCATCCCGAGCAGATCACAAACGAAGAGGTGACCGCGCATATGTATGGTGACGCCGCCGTGGTGACGGGAATATACCGGGAGAAGGGCATCTCGAAGGGGAAGCCGTACTCGCGCCGGGGCCGCTTCACCGACACGTGGGTGAAGGAAAAGGGGACTTGGCTGTGTGTGGCGAGCCAGTCCACTCTGATGAGCAAGTGACAGGGGAAGTAGCGAGGGGGGTACACCCCCATTGCAATGGAAAGAGTCCGGAAGCGGTTGAAGAGAAAGAAGTTGCAGGTGTCCATTGTGCAAAAGAGTCCGCGAGCTGTTGAACATAAAGGGGATAGATGAATAGGACCCTTCCTGCCACGGCGGGCTCTGGGTAAGGGAGGGGGTGTACCCCCCTGTTGCGAAGAAAAGCATCCGCAAGGGAAAGGAAATAAAGGGGATACGTAGCGTTCTGTTGGGCGACAACGGGGACGACGAGCGGACGGGAGACTGAAAAGAAAAGGGATACAAACGTCTGTTGGAGTCCTTAGCGTAATTAATTTGCAAACGGTCTGAACGGTCGTCAGTGTGGAAGCGCCTTGGGGCAACAGATCGAGGCTGGAGCTTGGCAAACACAGAAGAGGATAGCAGAAAAGTACAATGCGTGTCAATTACTTTATTGGTACCGTTCGAACGATCTGTGGGAAATTGTCGAAAGGAAGAGAAGATAAAACAGAGTCAACACCCGCACCCCTGAAAACCCACAAGGGGTGCGGCACCCAGACTTAGCCTCGGGCATCGCGTCTGCGCCACCCGCCCTCACCTAAAAAGCAGACTCTCCTGCCCTATTTCATGACTGGCGTGCCATAGCGTCTGTCCCAAAACCTACCACCCGCCTTTGTCTCGAAGACACTGAATCCTGCGTTCTTTTTTCGCCCGGTCTACTGTCGTAGGGCTCAAACAAACTGGCGAGGAATTCGGGGGTCAAGTCAAAATCTGAAGCCATTTTCGAAAAATCAGGTGGGTCGCCATAGACCAATTCCGCCATTTGTCGCAATCCACGTGGTTTTTCAACTTGCACGTCTAAACTCTTGGGTTCGCGTTTTCGCCAGCCCTTTTGGGACATTTGCTCGAAGAGATAGCGGCATTGCCTATCGGAGATAACTTCAATCTCTCTAGCACGCATGGCGAGGGCCTGCAAGGAGACGCCCCACCTCTTCTTCAACGGTACAAGGCTTGCCAGCGTAATGGGGGGTACGAGCTCTTGACGAATAGAATCTGCTGGTAAGAGAAACTCTGCGGCAAATTCATAAGCTTGACGCTCGGCATCTCGTAGGGACTGCACCAGAGTCTCGTGCATTACCAAGTGACCCAATTCATGGGCAATGCTGAGCCGGGTCCTGTCCCCGGGCCTACCACCCGAAAGCACGATGACGGGTCGTGCCAATTTCTTACCCGCCCATAATGAGAAGGCGTCCAATTTTTCGATCACTACCGGCAGTATGACAACTAGTACCCCTGCTTTCTCGCAGGCGCGGATAACATGCGCGATTGGTGTATCGGGCGAAAGCCCCATGGAGCTGCGCGCGAGTTGTGCAGCAAGTTTTGGATTCTCGCTGACATGGGGCAAGCGAAGTGGGCCAAGCTGAAGCTTGTTACCCATTCGCTCGGAGAGCTCGAACGCAAGCTGCGCATACCTGTGAGCAAGACTTCTATCAATAGAGCGGATAGAGGCGTGCGCACGATAGAGCAGAGAACCAAGTGGAAATTCGTGTGATGGCTTTTGCCGAAAGAATGAAGGGGGAAATCCCAATTTCAAAGCCAGACGCGTGATTAGGTTGTTATTGGGAATGAATTGTCCGCTCTCTACGAGAGCGATTGTGGACTGACCAGTATCCACATGCTCGGCAAGTTCATGTTGAGTGAGCTTTCTGAGCTCACGTGCCTGTCGGACTCTATCTCCACTAATCATTCTTGTTGGCCTGTGCCCTTGCTTGAGGCTTCAAGGACATTTCCAAATCTTCAATACCCTCGACAGGTGCCCCGGGCTTCTGCAAATGCGCTGGGTGTGGAATGTGGATTTCCCAATGCTGTTCAACGGAGTCCCGCGTCGTGGAACCTGCCTTGGGACATATTAGGGTCAGCTTCTCCAAATTTCGGAGCCCGTTCACGTCCCACAGCACGACAAGATTGAGGAGGTTCCGCGGGGATTCACCAGGGTTCGGTTCCATAAAGTCAAACTCGAGTTGTTGACTGTAAAACTCTTGCTTGGGCTTCGAAGGGCCGGGGACGGGTAACCTGCCATTGTCTGATTTGAGGATCCGGATCTGGTATCCTCCAAACCGCAAATACAGTCCGTTGTTGGCAAGGTCATCTAATTCGTAGTCTGCGGTTTGACCGGCTTCTTCCAAAAGAAGCTTCGCGTGGTACCGAACTAAACAAGGAAATAAGAACGGGTCAACATTTTTGTTCCTACCATCAAAAAAATTGCGTGCCTCCTGAACAGAGGCCTCGATCGAATGATAGAGAGTCGGGATGAGTGAGGTGAGTTGGGCCAGGGTTTCCTCTGGCCCCGGGATATTTGGCAAATTCATGTAATTTTATTACTACAATCCGCCAAACGGTGTCAAGAGGAATTTTGGCCAAATGAATTAAGTGTACCTACGCTCCAACTCAGGGGCGGGAGCCCACGCAGATGACGATTTCGAGAGGCAAGGTCAACTCTTTGCCGTCCCGGAATTTTCGGAGCGCGTCGAGAATTTCCGCGAAGGCGGTGGCCAGGGGCCCTTCGTGCCTCAGGGTGAACTGAAGCCCAATTCGCATTTACGCCTGAACGTGGCGGCCCTTCGTAGCTCAGGATGAACTGAAGCCGCCACCTCCTGAAGCGCAGAGAATGCCTACGAGATCGTCATCGGGACATCAGGACCGGGAGGCCCGCTTCGTACAGGACCGTCCGCGTGACGCCACCGAACACCCATTCGGTCAGCTGGGAGTGGCCATAGGCGCCCATGACGAGGAGATCGGCACCGAAAGCGTCAGCTTGAGACAGCAGAAGGTGACCCACGTCTTTTCCGCCGGACGACAAGCGGCGCACCCCCACTTGCGCGCCGTGGCGCGCCAAATGGCGCGCGATGTCGGCCCCTGCCTCCGGGCCGTGACCCGGATGGCGCTCAGGGTCGACTACCAAGACTTCGACCGCCTCGGCCCTCGCAAGCAACGGCAGGGCGTCCGCCACGGCCCGGATGGACTCGCGATTGGCGTTCCATCCCACCAGAATGCGGCGGACACGGGATACCGTGCCGCGCGGCGGAAACACGATGATCGGCCGGCCGGAAGTCAGGACGAGGGACTCCGCGAGGCCAGGAGGGCTAGCCGTCGGGCCCGCAGGTTCCGGGCGGGCAACCACCACCAGGTCGGCATAGTGCGCATTGATGCCCACGTCGCTGCTCGAGTTGGGCGACGATCTCCACTCCGACTCCGGCCGGATTCCGTGACGACGGACCGTGTCATCGAACTGGGCCCGGTAGTCGGCCTCAATCCCCTTGAGTTGTGTTTGGTGCGCGTCGATCACTTCCAGGATGCCTGTGCCACGGGCGAACATCTCCGGCGAGGTAGCTGCGGGCTGCGGCTGCATGAATACGCTGATCAGGCGCGCGCCGTGCTCCTCGGCCAGTACACCGGCAAACTCCAAGATGCCTGCCGTCTCGGTGCGCCCATCGATGAACACGACGATTTCCCCGAGCTGAGCCACGCCCTTTTCAATGTTCATGGGGGCAGGCTCAGTCACCGGAGACCGCATGGACTGATTGCTGGCCATAGCTACTCCTTCCCATCGGTTCCTACTACTTTTGCAGCGGGGCTGAGCTACTGATTCAGCGCACGGCCCTCTATCTATATTGATGCCCGTGCACTTGATATAGATACCGTCTCCACAGCAAGGGGCTCGTGAGCCGTATCGAGATCGGCAAAGACACTTCACTTCTTTCAGGGTAAACAAGTTCCGCCGCAGCGCTACAAAATCGGAGAGCGGGTGGCACGCTCCAGTCGCGAAAGCGACGCCTAGCCGCCGGACTCCGAAAGCGGGCGCGACGGCATTTCTTCAGGAGCTGAAGCCCAAGATGGCGAGATGAACTCGCCGCTACATGGGCGAGGAAGCAGGGCACAGCATGCTGTGCCCCTACAAGTCAGGGGCGGTGGCGAAACGATCGGCGAGGAGGTGCTTGGGATATTGATTCCTTGACGCGGACGTGCGGCAGGCACATATTGTCACCCAGCGAAATAGCGAAGATGAGTAACTCCTCCCAGCAGGAGATGACCGGGTGATGGGTCCAGAAGAACAGCGCGCGAGCACGACGACAAATGCCGGCAATGACGGGCGCCGAAGAATGGCCCGCACGAAGATCGCGCAGACCATCCGCGTGCGGCCCTCGATGCCAATGCAGAACAATTTCGACGATGTGGCGCGCACGCTGAACGCTTCGCGCACGGGAATCTATTTCGCGGCGCGGCGCGCCGAATACTGCAAGGACATGCGGCTATTCGTCACGTATCCCTTTTCCATGACGCCGGGCACGCTGAACCAGGAATTCGTGGGCCGCGTGGTGCGCATTGACGAGCTCGACGACGGCCGCCGCGGCATTGCGGTGGAACTGCTGACACCCCTGCAGGTGACGCCTTACGAACCGATTCGCTCCGTTGCTAAGCCTTAGACTGGAAAATCGGCAGAGCGCTTCCGATCCTATCTCTTAGAGAATGCGCAGGCAGCTATGACTTCACGGATATTTCCATGACCTTCAGCCTCAAGGCCATTTTTCAACGGGACGAGCGATACGAGGGTGTCCGCAGGATCAACATTTACCTGTTGCGGCTGCTCTATATATTGATGTTCTTCGTGCTGGGCAAAGAGACCTGGACGCACATCCTCACCCACCAAGGACCATGGGACCCGATAAATGCCGTGGCGTGGTGCGTCTGGACGGCGTTCGCGACCTTGGCGGGTATAGGAATCATCCGTCCTTTGAAAATGCTGCCGATCGTGCTGGTGGAGATATTCTACAAAGTGATGTGGCTTATTATTGTGGCGTACCCACTATGGTCAAAGGGCACGTTAGCGGGTTCACCGGCGGAAGGCATCACTTCGGGGTTCTTGTGGGTGATATTGCCCATCGTTGCCGTTCCGTGGTGGTATGTGTTTGTGAATTATATTTACAAACCAAAGAAAGTAGGATGAGTGCGAGTCTTTGGTTGGGAAATTGAGGGCTGGGTTACCGCTTAGGCGAGAAGAGTTCCGGCAGGCCGCGACGCGGGCTTACGAGCCTCGTCGTGGTGCATCCACCAGTTCCGCCAGGCATTGGCATCGTTGCCGACGGCAGCCCCGGTGATTACGCGCAGCGCCGCGTACACCCAGCCGCGCGTCGTAGAGTCCAGCGAATCGTCGTCCAGGAAATTCAGCAGCGCTGGAACGGTGGAGAAGCGCTGCTCGTTGGTAAACATTCCGGACTTGGCCAGGCTGCAAGCGGCGCGCTCGCGGACTCGGGGAGAGGCGTCATGCGCAAATCGATCGAGCAGCGGGTCGAGGGTGTCGTCCGTGCCCAGCATGGCTAGGCCTTCGACAGCCCAGTACCGCGTATTTTCATTGCGGTCGCGCACATAAGCGAGGAGGTTGGTTAATACCGTTTGCTGCTCGACGCCGCGATTTCCCAGCGCACCGAGCCGCCACAGAGCCAGCGGCCGATTCGCGGGATCGTTCCGAATTTGTTCGACGAGGCGAGCGATACTTTTCGGGGTCTTGCTGAGGTTGTTCGCGGCGAGATCGATTTCCAGGGCAGCCGTGCGAACGCTCAGGTCCTCCGACTTCAGCGCCGAGAGCACCAGGTCGAAAAGCAGGTCCGTCTCCTGCAGACGGCCCCGCCACCCTTCCACATATTGCGGGATTAGTCTGAGAGGTTCTTCCTGGTGTTGGATGGCGCGCTCCAGCAAGCGCTCCGCTTGCTTCTGCGGGGAAAGCCGGTTCAATTCCGCATACTCCGCTTTTCTGGCTTCGGAAATTGGCGCCGCCGAACTGGAAGATGACGAACTCGAAAACAATGCCGCGTGCACAGGCGCGGGATTATCCAAATTGAAGCGGAAACTCTTCAGGCGCGCGACTTGAAATCCGGCGGCCCCAGAGAAGGCAGCAAGAATAAGCAAGGGAGGCGCGCAACGGCGAAGAAGGCCAAACCTCTTCAGCTCGCTGCCTGCGGGAACGTGGTTTCTTTGTTGGCTCATGCCTTGTGCCGGGCGCCCGGAAACCGGGCGGGCCCTCGTCTACGGCACAAGCTACGTGGCGCGCTCAGGAGCGACAATGGTACGGCGGGCCAGAAAGCCCCGTACGCGCGCGTAACTTCTGTTGATTCAAGTATTTAGGGACGTTACTTGTAGGTGGCAGCGCGACGGCGCCCGTCCGAGAGACCAGTAGCCGCCGCGGGGGCTTTGGATGCTGCTATTGCTTAATCAAAGTGGACTGGCTGGCCACGCACTGCCAGGCGCCGTTTCTGAGGACCCACGTATCCGTGAATCGGCCATGGCGGAAGAAAGGCTTTCCCTTTTCGAGGCCTTTGTCGCGATAAGCGCCGTTGACTACGGCGGCGTCCCCGTAGACTTGAATCGTCATCCCTTCGTTGTTGATCTGCTCATTTTGCACTTCGTCGTTGAGGGTGCTGGCGAGAAATTGCTTCTTGTTCATCAATGTGCCGTCGTAATCGACATAGACGAAGGTGTCTGCGAGGAGCTGGTTTAGCGCGGCGGCATCCTTGCTTTGTTCCGCATGGTTCCAGGCGGTTTCGAGAGCCCGTAGATGGCCTTCCTCACCGCTGGGTTTCGAAGTTTCCTGGGCAAAGATGAAAGCGGATGAAATCAACAGCACCAGGACCGCCGCGAAAAATGAACGCATTGCGATTCCCTCCTCAATCTCAGGTGAATGGGGAACTGTGAAACCTTTCATTAGATGAGATTCTACGTCCAGGACCACCACGAGGCTCAGGAATTCGCGGGCTCAGTTTCGATTCTGGTTACGTGCGCGGCCACCTACGCCGTCAGTCAACTGTGACGCGAATCGCCGGAACGCGTAAAAGAATATTAGCGGAGCTCGCCAGGTTCGATGCCGTTTTTGCGCGCTTCTTCTTCGATGGCGTCGATCCTGGCTTGGATTTGTTTCTTCTTGTCGTCGAGCTGTTTGATCTGATCTTCCATGGGGGTCATGGAGTAACGGTTGCGCACGTTGATGCCGCCGGAGGGCGAGGCATCGTCGGCTTTGAAATTGCGATAATCCGTAATTTTCTTGTCGATGGCGTCTTGCTGCCCACGGAGCTGCCGAAGTTGTTCGCGATAGTTGGCGACTACTTTTTCGCGTTCCAGATCATTGCCCTTGCCGGAGTCCGAATCAGTATTCCCCTTGCGCGAATCCGAGGTAGCGTTCGCCTGCTGGGGGTCGCCCACAACGGAAATTGTTCCGTGGACAGTGGACATTTCCTCGTTGGTCCAAACTTTTTTCGGCTTCTTTTTCGCCGTGTCCTTGTCGCCAGGTTGCTCTTTAGGAGCGGCGACATTCGCACCCGGCGTCGAACTTTGCGCTTGCGATGCAGCAGGGGCCGGCGGCTGCCCTTGTGCGGCGGGTTTGGCCGGCTCGGATGGCGGTGGAGCGCCGGAGCCCGTGGATTGCGCGGCGCACATAAATGCGGAAAATAGTATCAGGAGACTTGCAAGAATCAGCGAGCGCATTAGAAATTCTCCCGGCTCTTACTTTTCCTCGGATCGTTCGTTACTTAGAGTATATGCGTTGCTGAATCAGGGGTCGGCCGTGGCGGGATCAGATTTGCCCAATTCGGCACGGATGCGCGCGAGGGCTTCTTTTGGGGCGCCGATGCGGCGGTAGTCCGAATAAAAAGTGCGCTCGTGCACGGAAACCGGCAGGAAAAATTTCCTGCCGTCGTAGTCATATTGAAGAAACGAAGCGAGCCAGACACCCGGGGCCACTTCGTAGCGCTCCTGCATGAAGTGGCTGCCCTTATAGATCTTCCCAAGGAAGAGTCCGAAGCTGATGTCCTCGACGACTTCGACTTCAACGCGGGCGATCTGCCCGGCATCTTCATCGATCCAGGCAATTGCGCGCACTTTCGAGAATATCGAGGTGGGGCGTGAAGTTGCCTTAAAGGCAGGATTCGGCTCCAACCGGTATTTGATTAGTGTCCGGCCCGCACGAAGCTCGCGGGAAACAAAAGTGTAAAGGAACCCGTTACGAGTGGCCTCGAGGATTTCGTTTCTGTCCTTCTGTTTCTTGGCGATTTTTTCGTAGGCATCCCGCTGCGCGCGGCCGCTCGAGGAAGCCCATGCCAGGGCGCGTTCAAGCTTTTCAAGCTCGGCGCGATACGCAGCAGCGTCGGCCGGCTTGGCATCGGGGCCAAGAGTGATGCGGTCAACGCCGGTTCCCGCGGGGACCGCGCGGGAGATCCGGACCTCGGAAGGCTGAGCTTCATTCGGATTTTTGCGCACCTCGACGCGTTCGACGCGCTCGTAAACATCCATCGCCTGCTCGTCGTTTTTCTGATTGGCGATGACCCGGTCGAGAAAAGCGAGCTTTTCCGCTTCCGTGAGTTGAGGTGGAACTTGAGAAAGTTCCTGGCTGGCCGCGTGCGGAGAGCGACCCAGCAGAATAACCATCAGCAACAAATATGAACTGCGCAGGCGCATGGTCTCCGTCAACACAAAGATACACAATTCTACTTACGGTTGGATTCGGCTATGGCAGCGGCTGTTGCATGGGAGTAACTCAGAAGAGGCGCACCATCTCCCCCATGGCGACCACCGCAGCCTAGCGCGATGCTAGGGCTTGGCCGGAGGCTTTTGTTGTTGCTGCTGCTGCTGCTCCTCTGTCCACGGAGGTACGATTCCGTTCATGCGCGCATACGCGATGGACTGGCCGAGGTGTTCGCCCGTATGCCCTGTGATCATGATAAACGCGCCACGGTAAGTCGTTTGCTGCCCGAACAACTTCAGCGGCTTGTCCAGGTCCGCATCGCTGACAGAAATCACCGCTAGGCGGAAATGAGCGAAGGAATCTTTCAAGGCCTGAACCGTTTTTGCCTTATCTCCGGAATTAGCCATTGTGGCTTTCGGATCGAAGCCTGCGGGGGGTGGAGTACCCAGCGCACGAGCGATTCCGTAATTCGCGGCAACAATATGATTGTAGACCTCCCCGATGGAACGAACGCCCTCGGCGGGCCGCCACGTGTACTTTTCTGCTGGCACGGCCTGCGCCAGGCGCGTAAATCTTTGCTCATAGAAGGCGACTACCGAGAGGAACTCCGCTCGGGCGCCGGAAGTGGGGGCAACTGCGGCATTGGCGGGTGCCTGACCGGCTGGCTTGTCAGCACTCTGGCCTCGCGCCGCGCCGCAAAGGCATAGGTAGAGCGTCGTAAGTGATAGATAATAAATAGACGTACGTCGCATGGTGCAGACCTCCTGCCGCTATCCTGGGAAAGCTTTAATGAACTCCTGAGTTCCCCGAAGCTCGGCACAAAGCAGGTAGAATACACACAGGGCGTAAGGCTACACCCAAAAAGACTGAAAGCAAAGCGACCCGCCAAACGTCTCTATCTAGTGAGGAACAAAGCAGCGGGGTTTCCCGTCTTTAACAGGGGGGGAATTTGGGCGTTATTCCCATCGAAGGATTAAGCTGGGCCGCGGGGACTGCGGGGGTGCCCGGTCGCTTGCTGACCCGGGTCCGAAGTCTGCGCAGTGCGCTGGTGACCATGCTGGAGACGCTCCGGCTGGCGCTGGACACGCTGCGCGCGCACAAGCTCCGGAGTTTCTTGACGCTCCTCGGCGTGATCCTGGCCGTTACCACCCTCGTCGCGGTCATGAGCGTGGTGGCAGGGCTAAATTTTTATGTCGCGGACCGCGTCGCGAATCTCGGCGCAAACGTCTATCTGGTCGCCCGCTTCGGAATTATCACCAGCCAGGATGCTTGGGTGAAAGCGCAGAAGCGCCCGCTGATCACGCTGGAGGAGTTCGAAAGGCTCAAAGGCAGCATGAAAACCGCGAATCAGCTTGCCGCGCTCGAAGACCAGGATTCCGATTTGCGTTCGGGGAACCTGCTGCTCGAGAACACCACTGTTATGGGCGTCACGGCGGACTACGCGGAGATGCGCAGCATCAACGTGGCCGCCGGACGGATGCTGCTGGAGGCAGACGATCTGCATCGCGCGCCGGTGTGCGTGATCGGAGCGGACGTAGTCAAAAAGTTTTTTTCGAACGTGGATCCGATCGGGAAAACCATCCGCGCCGGGACGCACGCCTACCAAGTGGTCGGCGTGGCGGAAGCCATTGGCAGCGCTTTCGGGCAAACGCAGGACAATTTCATGCTCATACCGCTCGGGACTTTTTACAAGGAATGGCACAAGCAAAGTGACGGACTGCTGATTTTCGTGCAGGCGCAAAACGCGGAAATGATGGAAGCATCGGAGGACGAGGCGCGGATGTTCATGCGCGCGTGGCGGCACCAATCCTGGGATGCGCCGGATAGTTTCGCCGTGCTCGGGTCGGACTCCATCATGGCGCTGTGGAAAGAGATCACGGGAAATCTGTTCACCGTGGCGGTTGGGCTCGTTTCGGTGTTTCTAGTAGTTGGGGGTATCGTGATCATGAACATCATGCTCGCGAGCGTCACGGAGCGGACGCGAGAGATAGGAATTCGGCGCTCGCTTGGGGCGCGGCGGAAACACATCGTGCTCCAGTTTATGACCGAGTCGGCCGTTCTCGCTTCGGTGGGCGGGCTCATCGGATTGGGGCTGGCTTATGCAATCGTGGAGCTGGGGCGAGCGGCGACGTCCATCCCGATGCGCACCTCCTTGAGCGCGGTGATCGTTGCGCTCACGCTTTCCACCGGTGTCGGGCTTTTCTTCGGGATCTATCCGGCAATGCGCGCGGCAAAGCTCGACCCCATTGAAGCGCTGCGGGCGGACGGCTGAGGAAACGGGCATGGCGCAGGCATACGGCGAAAATCTGAAGCAGGCCATGGACACGCTGCGGGCGCATAAACTGCGCAGCGCGCTCACCGTCTTTGGCGTGGTCCTCGGCGTCAGCGTCATCATGCTGGTGGCCGCGCTGATCACGGGTTTTGACCAGCAGATCCAGGAAAACATAAAGCAGTACGGAGCAGACACAGCGTTCATTTCGCGCTTTGACCAGGGGCCGCATAGCGACAGGCGGCCGCTCGAGGAACGTCAGAGGAAGCCCTTGACGCTGGAAGACGGGGAAGCACTGAAGGAAAAGTGTCCGGCGGTGAAGAACGTGACGGTGTGGATTTCAACCTGGGAGGTGCAGCACACGGTGCGAACGAAGGCCGGGGAAGTGACAGCGATCGATTTTCGCGGCGTGCAACCCAATTTTGGCCAAGTCTACGCCAATGCAACAGCCAAGTCCGGGCGGTTCATCTCCGAGGGCGACGAACTGCACCGCGAAAAAGTCGTGATGCTCGGGGAAAACGTCGCTCCCGTACTGTTTCCGAATAGTTCGGCGGTCGGGAAAGACGTGACGATCGACGGGTCGGATTTTCAAGTAATCGGGGTCGTGGAAAAGCCGAAAGGCGGTTTCGGAATGGGAGACGAGGACCGACGTGTCCTGATTCCGTACCACACCTTCCAGAAGCTGTATCCCGCCGCCTACGAGAATAGTATCCGCATCCAGGCATATCCCAATGTGCTGGACAAGGCTGTGGATCAAGCCACCGAAGTACTTCGCCGGCGGCGTAACGTTCCGTATGAAGCGAAAAATAGCTTTTCGATCGAGACCTCGGAACAGCAGGTGCAGGAGTTTCACAATATCGTCGGAATGGTTGCCATTGCGACCGTCGTGTTAAGTTCAATCGGCCTGCTGATCGGCGGCGTGGGCGTAATGAATATCATGCTGGTGAGTGTGACCGAACGGACTCGCGAGATTGGGGTGCGCAAGGCCATCGGGGCACGGCGCGGAGATATTACCTGGCAATTCCTGCTGGAAGCGATGGCGCTGACAGGCGCCGGCGGTGTCCTCGCCCTGATCCTCGTGAATGGGCTCGTCCTGTTGGTGAGGCTGAGCCTGAATTGGCCGGGAAGCGTCCCGGTGTGGGCAGCGGTGACGGGAATCGTGGTTAGTGTGGGCGTGGGTCTGATTTTTGGAGTATGGCCGGCGATGAAAGCGGCGAAACTCGATCCGGTGGAAGCTCTGCGCTACGAGTAGATCCTTCAGTTCTGGCGATTATTTCCCTTTGAAAAAACAGCCAGTGGTGCGGCGGGAACCGAGTGCCACTGATTTTGGTGAGTGCCCTTACGCGGAACGCAACAACCGCGCTGCACGATTGCGCAGAGTGACGGGCTGCGGCGCAACCGGGGTGACCGTCTTGGTCCGCGCGATTGGATAGAGGTCCGAGGCGAGCGCATCGGCGGTGGCGTAGCGCGATGCGGGATCCTTCGCCAGGCAGGAGGCGATGATCTGGTTCAGCGCAACCGGCAGAGTGGTATTGAAGTGCGAAGGTGGAAGCGGGGTTGAAGACAGAACGCGCCCGCAAATCCCTTGCAGAGAGTCCGCGTCGAACGGCCGCTGACCCGTAACCATCTCATACAGAACGACGCCAAGAGAGAAAAGATCGGAGCGAGCATCCTGAGCCTTGCCCAAGATCTGTTCCGGGCACCAGTAGGCCGGTGTGCCGAGAAGCGGCATGTCGGCGGAATCGCGGCTGGCGAGGCGCGCCATGCCGAAGTCTGTGAGTTTCACGCGGCCATCATCCGTGATGAGAACATTGGCCGGTTTGACGTCCCCGTGGATCACGCCTTTGCGGTGGGCGACGGCGAGGGCCGTCGCGACTTCGGCAGTCCAGGCGCATGCCCGGGGAAAGGGAATACTGCCCTTGTCTAGGAGCTTATCGAGGGGCTGACCTTCGATGAACTCCATCACAAGATAAGGGATGCCCGAAGCTTCATCGATGCCCATGTCGTGGAGCGTGATGATGGAGGGGTGAGAGATCTGGCCGACGACGCGGGCTTCCTGCAAGAAACGCGAGCGAGCTTCGCCTTTTGCGATTTCCGGAGAAAACAGCTTGATGGCAACCACGCGCCCAATCATCGGGTCGTGTGCGCGTGCGACGCGGCTGGTGGCGCCCGTGCCGATCGTGTCGAGAATTTTGTAGCGTCCGACTTCCACGTTGACCTTCCCTCAGCCAATTGTTTCCTGGCTGTTGACAACAATAGCGAGGGGCGATGCACGGAGAAATGAAGCATGGGTCCCGAAAATACGTCCATTGGTACTAGGACGCTGTGAGCGTGAAATCTCTTGTAAAGGCTTATGATTGAATTACTTATGAGGTTTCCTGCAACAGCTTAAGTCACCCGGAGAAGAGGCTAGGGCGGGCATATTCATAAACCCAAAAATCCGCTCTAGCTCACCTACTCAAGTCTTTGATTCCTCAAGGCTGCGTAGGCAGGATCGGAAGCGTAATTTAGGGGGAATTTGCGCACGAAGGACAGCATCGAAGAATGCCAGTGATAGTGGAACCCGAAGAAGTTCATTTCCTGGATGGCTTGCTCGGCAGTCCAATTGCTTTCGGCGATCCGATAGGCGGCCGTCATTACGCCGCTGCGGTCTTCACCGTATTTACAATGGACAAAAATCATCTGGCCGGGAGAGCTGCGCAAGAGAGCAAGGAATTGAGCCACCTGCTCGTTTGTCGGCGGGGACCACCCACTGACCGGAATGTTGACGTAACGGAGACCGAGAGATTCGGCTTGCCTGCGCTCGGACTCGACTTCGTGACTCCAGCCGCGGAGATTGACGACGGTGGTCACACCAAGCTTCTTGAGTTCGGCTAGACCCTGGCTGGAGGGTTGCGCGCCGCGAAGGAGAAAGTCGTTTATTTTACCGGCATTAGGAACTCCGGCGAGTACGATTTTTTGTGCGAGAGCGCTGGGATAAGCGGGAGCGTTCGATAAGGCGGGGGAGGATTGTGCGAAAGTCGCAGGTGGGGCGATCACGGGAAAGAGAAAAATCACGACGCACAGAACAAACGCACCGAAATGGAGCAAAAGACGCATAGCTCGTTAGCTACAGTATTTTACTCCTGCGAACGGAATAGTGTTGCGGAAGTACAACGAAAGAATCGGGTTGAGCGGAAACATGACCACTACAAATAGACGTGACGCGTAAATGTCAACCACATTTAGCGTTTTTCTCTTGACAGAAAATTTGCATCCGTTGATACTTCGAGTCCAGATTCGGGGGACGTGGAAGCGCCAGGCGGACCCAGTCGAGGTTGAAGAGCAGTCCGCGTTGCATCCGCGAAACCGATCCGGGAATTAAACGAAAAAACGAGAGCGAGGTTTTGCTCCGCGCCGGCACATGAGGCGCGGGAAATTGCTGTGAGGCTGAGTGCAAACCCACCGGCCAATGGCAGAGCATTTGCGTTTTGCAACCGTTTTTGAGTCGTAGCACGAAGCGGCCGTCCCTTTCCCCGGCTGTTTTTACGGACTTCAAGCAACGAATCGCAGTGGCTGTGTGGTTAAGCACAGTACCTCTGCCGGGCGCAGAGGGGTAAAATAATGGGGTTCCCCGCGCGAGTGGGAACCCGATGGCGCGGAGGAACGAGATGGCAACGGTGAAGCATGCGTTGGGCGGGAATTCGCAAATGACGGATACGAGCATCGAGAAGGCGCCGGCCGTGGCGGGCAAGGGTCTGGCGTTCGAGCGATTTTTCACGGACGGGAAAGTGTCGCCGTTTGACGCCGTGGAATGGGAAAAGCGCACGGCGCTGATCGGAAATGAAAAGGGCGTGACGATATTCCGCCAGGAAAATGTCGAGGTGCCCAAGAGCTGGTCGCAGACGGCCACGAACATTGTCACCAGCAAATATTTTCACGGCAAGCCGGGAACAAGCGAGCGCGAAGGATCGGTGCGGCAGCTGATCGGCCGTGTGGTGAATACGATCGTCCGCTGGGGCGAAGCAGGAGGTTACTTCGCTTCCAATGAATCGCGCGACGCGTTTCGCGATGAACTGACGCACCTGCTGGTCGAGCAGAAGATGAGCTTCAACTCGCCCGTATGGTTCAACGTGGGCGTGCAGCCGAAGCCGCAGTGCTCGGCGTGCTTCATTAACTCGGTGCAGGACACTATGGAATCGATTATGGGCCTGACGAAGACCGAGGGAATGCTGTTCAAGTGGGGCTCGGGTACGGGCACGAATTTTTCGACGCTCCGCGGGAGCAAAGAAACACTATCCGGCGGAGGGATTGCTTCCGGCCCGGTGAGCTTCATGAAAGGATTTGATGCCTTCGCGGGCGTGATCAAGAGCGGCGGAAAGACACGGCGTGCCGCAAAAATGGTCATCTTGAACATCGATCACCCGGACATCCTGGACTTCATCGAAAGCAAGAGGAAGGAAGAGCGCAAGGCTCACGTGCTGATCGAGCAAGGCTATGACTCCGGAATCGACGGCGACGCGTACAGTTCGGTCTTCTTTCAGAACGCGAACCACTCGGTGCGCGTGACGGACGACTTCATGCGCGCGATCGAAGAGGACCGCGACTGGTGGACGCGCAACGTGACCGACGGGCAGCCGGCGGATAGACTGCGAGCCCGGGACTTGCTCTACAAGATCGCGGATTCGACCTGGCACTGCGGCGATCCGGGCATGCAGTACGATTCGACCATCAACCGCTGGCACACGTGCAAGACGACCGCGCGCATCAACGCATCGAATCCCTGTTCCGAATATATGTTCCTGGACGACACGGCTTGCAACCTGGCTTCGCTGAACCTAATGAAGTACGTGAACGCCGGCGGGCAATTTGACGTGGAAGCGTTCAAGCACGGGGTGGACGTAACCATCACGGCGCAGGAAATCCTGGTGGACAACGCGAGCTATCCGACGCCGAAGATCGCGGAGAATTCGCACAACTTTCGTCCCTTGGGGCTGGGCTACGCGAACCTGGGCGCGCTGCTAATGTCCATGGCCTTGCCTTATGATTCAGACGAAGGGCGAGACGTGGCCGGGGCCATCACCGCGCTCATGTGCGGAGAAGCGTACGCACAATCCGCTCGGATCGCGGAGCGCATGGGACCCTTCCCGGGATACGAAGTAAACCGCGAGCCGATGCTGGACGTCATCCGGATGCACCGCGACGCCATGCGGGGAATCAAGCCGGACCATGTGCAGACCGGGCTGTTCCTTGCCGCGCAGGAGTCGTGGGACACGGCGCTGACCCACGGCGAGAAATTCGGTTACAAGAATTCGCAGGTGACCGTGCTGGCGCCGACGGGCACGATCGGCTTCATGATGGATTGTGACACCACGGGAATCGAGCCCGACCTGGCGCTGGTGAAACATAAGAAACTCGTGGGCGGCGGCTTGATCAAGATTGTGAACAATACGGTGCCGCAGGCGCTGATGAAACTCGGCTACACGCCGGAACAGAGCAGCGAAATCGTTTCGCACATTGACAAGCAGGGAACGATTGAGGGGGCGCCGTACCTGAAGCCGGAGCACCTGGCAGTGTTCGATTGCTCGCTGGCGCCGGCAGGCGGCGGGCGTTCGATTTCGTGGACGGGCCACGTAAAAATGATGGCGGCGGCGCAGCCGTTTCTCTCGGGCGCCATCTCCAAGACCATCAACATGCCGGAGGAATCGACGGTCGAAGACATCATGGACGCCTATGTCGATTCGTGGAAGAAAGGCCTGAAGGCAGTGGCGATCTACCGGGACAATTCCAAGCGCTCGCAGCCGCTTTCCGCCGCGGGAAAGAAGAAAGACGAGACGAAAGTAGAAGCTGCAGCGGCGATCGAGCCGGTGCAACGCGAGCTTTTCGGCAGGCGGGAGCGAGAAAAACTGCCGGTCGAGCGCGCTTCTGTCACGCATAAGTTCAGCGTGGGCGGCCACGAAGGTTACATCACGGTAGGGATGTACCAAGACGGACGCCCGGGCGAGATCTTCATCAAAATGTCGAAGGAAGGCTCGACGCTTTCCGGCGTGATGGATGGACTGGCGCTGACCGTGTCGCTGGGATTGCAGTACGGTGTGCCGCTGAAGGTGTTCGTGGACAAGCTGCTCAATACGCGGTTTGAGCCGTCGGGCATCACTCCGAATCCCAACATCCGCTTTGTTTCTTCCGTGCTGGATTACATCGCTCGGTGGTTGGGCGGAAGATTTATTTCCTCGGACTATTTGAAACTCAACAGCGCGGTTTCTGTGGAGAACGCCGGGGTTGCCGCTGCGGCTGCGGCGCTGCCGGCGATGATGCCGCCAGTGACCGACCCTCTTCCACAAGAGACTTCGGCTTCCAGGCCGCGTGACGCGCATGAGGGCGCGCCAACCTGTTCCGAGTGCGGCATGCTGATGGTGCCGAACGGCGCCTGCTACAAGTGCGAGAACTGCGGTAGCACCAGCGGCTGCAGCTGAGGCCGGAGAAACAGGAGACGCCAACCATACGATGAGCGGATCCTCTTACGGTTCAGCACTGGCGCCGCAGCTTGCTCCGGCAAAACCCAAGGCCCGCGGGTTTCTGCGCATCATACGGCACGGCGTCGGTCCCACCTCCCTCTACGTTGTTACCTACCATCGTCTGGACCGCGAAGGGGCGCTTCCGAAGCCGGTACCCGCAGAAGGTGCTTCGGCGCTGATTGATTTGCTGGAGCGCATCGGCGTGGACTTCCGGCTGCGGGAAGTGCGCGGCGCGCTCGAAGACATCCTGCGGCTCGGCTCAGCCAATATCCCCGATCTATGGCTCAGCGACGAGGAGATGGTCGAAAAAGGCCTCGTCGAAAGTTAAGAGCAGTGATGCCTTGAGGAAGGAATGCAAGGCTCTTCAAGGAAAAGAGGCACATTTCATGCTATCCAACCTTTTCACCCGCAGAGATTTTTCCGTGCGCCTGGCCGCATTCTTCCCGGGGCTCGGCGTCGCTGGAGCTGTATTCGGATCCACCGGTAGCCTTCGGACGGCGCGGTTTGCCGGGACGGAGGAGATTTCTCATTCGGGTGAAGCTATTCACCAGGAAGTTGTTTTCAAAGCGAGCCGGAAGCGCGTCTATGAAGCACTCACCGACACCAAACAGTTCGATAAGGTCGTGCAACTCAGTGCGGCCATGAAGTCCGGCATGCCCCCGGGAGCCACACCCACGGAAATCAGTCGTGAAGTGGGCGGCGCCTTCTCACTCTTCGGGGGTTATATCGTTGGACGTCACGTCGAGCTTGTGCCCAACGAGCGAATCGTCCAAGCCTGGCGTGTGGGCAGCTGGAATCCCGGCGTCTACTCAATTGCGAAATTCGAGTTCACGGAACAAGGCTCTGGAACCAAACTTGTTTTTGACCACACAGGCTTCCCCGAAGGTGAAGGCCCACACCTAGCCGGCGGGTGGAAAGCAAACTATTGGGAGCCCCTCGAGAAATACCTGGCTTAGGTAGAGCCGATGAGCCGCGAAGGTCACGCGCTTCCCACTCCGAGCGATCTGCACGTTACGTGGAGAGCTTGTTCCTGACCGAGCCCATTCGGGGACGGCCAAGACGGAAATCCCACCTGACATCGGGAATAATGTTCGCTGGATGAAAGAAGCATAAGCTATTGCTTCCTCACGATAGCTGCGAGAACCTGTAGCACTGCTTTTTGGAGCAGTTGAGGGGGGCAGCTATGAAAACGCTCCATTCTCCGGGCTTAGCCGATACACAACAATCCTTCAATCATGCCCCTCCGCTGACCGGACACAACCTCTATCTGGTCGATACCACCCTCGTGGAAGCAGTCCATCGAGAAGATGCGGGGTGGGCGGAAGGACAATTGCGTGAAGTGGGCGGAATGCTGGGCACCGAGGAAGCGCAGCGCTGGGGATTTGAAGCGAACGAAAACGAGCCACAACTGCACACGCACGACCCTTTCGGCAATCGCCGTGATGAAGTGACGTTTCACCCTTCCTGGCACCAACTGATGCGGATAGCGATCGAAAACAAGGCTCATAGCCTGCCGTGGATCGAACCACGGAAAGGGGCGAACGTCGCCCGCGCCGGGCTGATTATGCTGCTTGCCCAAAACGAAATGGGCCACACGTGTCCGGTTTCGATGACCTTCTCCTCGATCGCGGCGCTGCGGCGCGATCCGGAATTGACCGCGCAGTGGGAATCGCGAATTCTTTCTTCGAACTACGATCCGCGGTTTGTCCCCGCGGAGGAAAAATCCGGGGTCTTGGTCGGCATGGGAATGACGGAGAAACAAGGCGGCTCCGACGTCCGCGCCAACACAACGCGAGCGGAGCGCTTGGGCCATTCGAGGGAATTCCTGATTACCGGGCACAAATGGTTTTGTTCGGCGCCGATGTGCGATGCGTTCCTCATCCTCGCGCAAGCCCCAAAGGGCTTGTCCTGCTTCTTTTTGCCGCGATGGAGCCCCTCCGGGGAGCGCAATACATTCCATATTCAACGGCTGAAGCGAAAAATGGGAAACCGCTCGAACGCTTCGAGCGAGGTCGAATTTGCGGACGCGTGGGCGCAGCTGGTCGGAGAAGAAGGACGCGGTGTGCAGACCATCATCGAGATGGTGAACTGCACGCGCCTGGATTGCGTGATCGCTGCGGCGGCGCTGATGCGGCAGGGAGCACTGCAGGCGGTGCATCATGCGAGACATCGCAAAGCTTTCGGGAAACTGCTGATTGAACACCCGCTCATGCAAAACGTATTGGCGGATCTGATCCTCGAATCGGAAGCGGCGACGTTTCTGATGATTCGGCTTGCAAAGGCATTCGATGCGAGGCGCGCCGACGAACAGGAGCGCGGCTTCGCGCGCATCGCGACAGCAATCTCGAAATACTGGCTTTGCAAGCGGGCTCCCGCGCAGGTGGGAGAAGCGCTCGAATGTCTCGGCGGAAACGGTTACGTGGAGGAATCCGTCATGCCCAGGCTCTACCGGGAAGCGCCGCTGTATTCGATCTGGGAAGGATCGGGCAACGTGATTTGCTTGGATGTGCTTCGCTCGCTAGCGAAGGAGCCGGCTGCCTTGGACGCGCTCATCCAGGAGATGCGGCAAGGAGCGAGTAACGATAAGCGATTGGATTCCTACGTTTCCGACTTGGAATCATCCTTGCGCAATCATGCGCGGCAAGTCGCCGAAAACAGCGGCTCGGATTCGCAGTGGGAAGCGCGCAGATTGACCGAGAAGGCAGCCATAGCGTTGCAAGCCTCGCTTCTGCGGCGGCATGCTCCTACTGGAGTAGCGGAGGCGTTTTGCCAGACGCGCCTGCTCGGAGATTACGGCCACACCTTCGGCACACTTCCCAAGGGAACAGCGGCGCAGGTGATCCTGGACCGCTTCTGCAAGAATCTTTGAGTTGTCTGCCCCAAAGCCCATCAGCCTGGGAACGTGAGTAGCTGCGCGACGAGCCGGAATGCGATACCCTCTGCGGAGCAAAATTCCACGCTAAGCCGAGGGAAGCCTGACGATACCCAGCGTAAAAAGTAAGACGGATGCGGCGCGGGCGGCGGTGCGCAAGGCCGGGCTGCTCCCGTTCGTCTTCGTGATGTACGCCTACACGACGGCGGGACCCTTCGGGTTGGAGGACCAGGTCACGACGAGCGGCCCGGGGCTGACGCTGCTCTATCACCTGCTCATCCCGTTTTTCTGGTGCATCCCGGTTTCGCTGGTGGCCGCGGAACTGACGACGGCGATCCCGGTGGAAGGCGGATTCTATCGCTGGGTGCGCGCGGGATTCGGCGACTTCTGGGGATTCTTGGCAGGGTGGTGGAACTGGTGCGCGTCGTTCGTTTTGGGCGGCGTGTATGCAGTGCTCTTCAGCGATTACTTGGCGTTCTTCTTCCCCTCGATGACGGGCTGGAAACACTATCTGGTGTCGCTGATGCTGATCGCGATAATTGCGTGGATCAACGTGCGTGGGATCCAGATGGTGGGCGCGGTGGCGACGGCGCTGGAGCTGTTCATTTTGCTGCCGGTCGCGGCGATGTGCGCGATCGCCGCAACGAAATGGCACCACAATCCGTTCCTGCCGT